>Ga0213875_10000071_pt1 | contig 120220 bp, 102 predicted proteins | sample BarmaccomBMRX_R8_FD_160105 | JGI IMG/M metagenome (GOLD analysis project Ga0213875, IMG submission 160105) | Root-associated microbial communities from Barbacenia macrantha in rupestrian grasslands, the National Park of Serra do Cipo, Brazil - RX_R8 | ecosystem: Host-associated > Plants >... | reverse complement strand
CTCGGCTGGCCGCGAAAGCTAGGCAGTACCACGGCGTTCTCGACCAGCGCCTCCCCTGGCAGTAAGAGATCAGCATTGGGCTAGCCTGGGCACCTGTCCGGGGCGGTAGCTCAGCTGGTTAGAGCAGCGGACTCATAATCCGTCAGGTCGTGGGTTCGAGTCCCACCCGCCCCACCCGTTCTACCAGCAGTGATGTCGTTCCAAAGATCATAATTAACGATCTTCGTCCATGGATTGTCACTGAACTTACGTTCATGTTGCCCACACTGTCGCGGAGCGTGGCGGGCACGAAGCGAATGCATCTGGCAGTGCGCGACCAAGGAGACTTGTGAGTCCCGCGCCTCGTTGATCAGTCCGCTGAGTCGATCGCGGCATCGGAGGCGAAGCTCGGGCGGTGACCAGGGCGGGGTGAGCGGCCTCAGTGGGGTGTCTGCTGTATGGGCAATGGGAATGAGCCTCGTCCACATTGCCAGTGCTTGTTGGAGACGGCGCCGGTTGTGGATCAGTATTCGGTTGAGCAGCTCTTGGCCAAGATGGTGATAGCAGCTGTCGCCACACCGGCCGGCAGCCAGGTAGTTCCATGGATCGCCCGACACGGCCGTGCGGAGTAGACGGATGGCGGCCCGGGTTGTCGGGTCGGCGTCGGTCTCGGTTGCCGGGCGGGCGCGCAGGATGGCTCAACGAGCCGGTGCAGCTACCACGACGCCGATCGGGCCACCGCTCGCTGACGCAGTAACTGTCAGCTCGGTGTCCTATTCGTCTCGGCAGACGTACCTTGGATAGTCGAGTTTGTTTGACTCGGCCGCCACACCTGCGACTGCTATTGGTAAGTCCCGGTCTTCCGATGCCGGATCACTGGCCCGTGACCCCCGTGTGGCGGTGCTGGAGTGCGGTCTCCACATTCGATTGATCACAGTAGTCAAAACCGTTAGGAGAACTGGGCCTTCATCCGAGTTGGCTGGTCTATCGGATGGACGAGCGTGGTCGGACAGGTACCCGTGCGCTTGATGTATCAGACGCGTCGGTGAGCACTCTAACAGTCGATGAATTTTGGCGGGGCAAGCGTGCTGGGAGCTGTCGTCACAGCATATACCGGACATATAGGACACATCTGGACAACTAGTCATTAGGGCTATGCACACAGGGGAGAGGGTATGACTCAGCAAGAATTATTTGGCGCGCACCGGGGAACTGCGCCGTGGGTTAAGTCCCCTCTCATAAAAAGTACTTCCGGCCCGTCGGCAGCGGGTGCGGGTTATCGCCCATCGTTGCTCGTGCGGGCCTACGACGCCCTCACCGAGGTGGTCGACCGCAAATTCGGTTGGGACCGGCTGCCGGTCCCGCTGGGGCTTGCGGTTCTAGGTGGGCTCCGCAACAAACTGCGCCGGGAGAACCTGTACGACACGAGTACTTTGCCAACGGTGAACCCGCCCGTTCCGGAGGGTGGTGGGCCTACTCGGACCACGGCCCGTTCCTCGGATGGCTCGTATAACGACTTGGAGCATCCTTTGATGGGCATGGCCGGTGCCAGGTTCGGCCGGAACTTTCCGCTGGACCTGACCTTTCCCGAGCCTGAGCCGGAATTGTTGTCACCAAACCCACGGCTGGTGAGTCGACGGTTGATGACCCGACGCGAGTTCCAACCCGCGCCGACGTTGAACTCGCTGGCAGCCGCTTGGCTGCAGTTCATGATTCGGGACTGGTTCAGCCATGATAGGCGCGATCCCGGGACCATGTGGCAGCTTCCGCTGGAGGCCGATGACAAATGGCCTACCCCGCCGCTGACGATTCCGCGGGTGCCACCCGACCCGACTCGTCCTGAGGGAAGTGCAGGTGCTCCAACTAAGATCAACGTGAACTCTGCTTGGTGGGACGCTTCTGCAATCTACGGAAGCAATAGGGAGCAGCAGCAACTGGTGCGGACTGGCGTGGACGGAAAGGTGCATGTGTTCGGCACGGCGCAGCCCTTAATTCCCGATAACACGGACGCTATCCGGGAACCTGGATTTTGGCTCGGTCTTGCGATGTTGGTGACGCTGTTCATGCGGGAGCACAACGCGATCTGTGAGCGATTGCGGGTCGAGTATGCTAACTGGGGTGACGAGGAACTGTTCCAAGTAGCCCGTCTGATCAATGCTGCGTTGATGGCGAAGATCCACACAGTCGAGTGGACGCCAGCGTTCATCAACCATCCGACCACCGTAAGGGCAATTCTGTCCTACTGGTGGGGCCTGGCCTCCGAAAGGGTCCACAAGTTGTTTGGTCGGATCGGTAGCAGTGAGCTGATCAGCGGAATTCCCGGGTCTCCGACAAACCACTTTGGTGTACCGTTCAACATTACTGAGGAGTTCGCTGCTGTCTACCGCATGCACCCGCTGATCCGTGATCACTGGACGTTGCGTACCGCGGCGAACGACGCGCTTATCGCCGAGTACACCCTGCGCCAAATCGCCGGACCGGCCGCGGTGGACATTGCAGCGAAAGTGCCTATGCACGATTTGTTCTATTCCTTTGGGACCTTGCACCCGGGTGCGCTCGTGCTCAACAACTTCCCCTACTACCTGCAGGAGTTTGAGCGACCCGACGGGAAGTTGACGGATCTCGCTGCGACAGATATTCTGCGCACCCGGGAACTTGGCGTGCCACGTTACAATGAGTTCCGTCGGCTGCTCCGCATGAATCCGGCGAAAGATTTCGAGGCGCTCACCGATGACCCGACAGTTGCATCCACGCTGAGAGAAGTATACGGCGGCGATATCGAGCGAGTGGATCTTATTGTTGGCCTACTTGCTGAGAAACGCCCTCAAGGATTTGCTTTCAGTGATACAACTTTTCGAATCTTCTTGGCGACGACATCGCGCCGGCTCAACAGTGATCGCTTCCTCACCCATGACTACACTCCGGAGATCTACACGCAAACCGGCCTGAACTGGATAGAAAACAACACCATGAGCACAGTTTTATTGCGGCACTATCCGCAATTGGGTCCTGCGCTACGCCACGTAGACAACGCCTTTAAGCCCTGGTGCACCACTTCGGCTTGAGCAACGACACGTTTGCCTCCGGTCGGGACCCGTCAGGCACGAGAATCAGCGCACGGATGATCATGCCGTCTAGATCACTTGCTTCTGATTTCTTCGCGGGGGTGGGAGTACAGCCATATGCCGGTATCACGCGGACCCATACGAACTGTCTTATAGCCAGACGAACATGTACATCATCCGACTCTGCGCTACCCAGGCACCCGCATGTGCCCGCAGCAGGTTAGCCGCAAGCCTTCTACAGGAGACGTGCCATGACTTCCACCGAAGCCGAACGGCTGTACCCGGTCGTCGAGGATGCCATCACCGTCAGCGGGATCCGCAGCCCGTATCTGTATGCCGGGCCCGCCGATGCGCCTGAGGCAGTCGTATTCGTGCACGGCAATCCTGGTCCTGCGGAGGACTGGCGGCGCTTGGTCGCTCGCACCGGTGTGTTCGCCCGGGCGGTGGCGCCCGATCTGCCCGGCTTCGGCTGTGCGGATAAGCCCGCTGGCTTCGACTACACCGTCGCTGGATACGCCGACTACCTTGGCGCAATCCTCGACCAACTCGGTATCCACCGTGCCCACCTGGTGCTCCATGACTTCGGCGGTCCCTGGGGTCTGACATGGGCTGTCGGTCACCCCGAGCGGTTTGCCAGCGTGACACTGATCAATATCGGTGTCCTGCCCGGCTACCGCTGGCATTATCTGGCCCGGATCTGGCGCACCCCGGTGCTCGGTGAGGTCTTTTTCCGCACGGCTACCTACCCGGCGTTCCGTCTGGTGTTGCGTCATGGCAACCCCCGTGGCTTGCCCCAAGATGTGCTCACTCGCATGTATCGCGACTGCAAAAATCCCGCAGTACAACGTGCCGTGCTACAGCTGTACCGCGCCACCGACGCCACCACCGCGTCCTCGGAGCTTTTACAGGACCGGCTACGGGAATTGGACTGCCCAGCCTTAGTCGTATGGGGTGCTCACGATCCCTACCTGTCCATACGCTACGCTGCCCGTCAACGAGAGACTTTTTCGGACGTCGAGGTCGTCGTTCTCGATGATAGCGGCCATTGGCCAATGATCGACAACCCAGGCGCCGTCGAACAGGCCGTCCTGCAATTCCTCAGCGCCCTCGTTGGCGGTCGGCGGCCACATAGCGCTTGATGGCTCGTTCCAACCCATTCAAGGTTCCGCCGATCTTACGAACTGTGATGTACGATGATGAGCGCATCTTTGGTCTATAATGCCCGACCGTTACTCGTATAGCAACAATCGTCACGCTGTAGATGTATCAAGCGGGCACAACATGTCTCTTTCATCGTATGAGAGATGCGGCGATTCGTTCAAATGGTTGAAGTGGCCCCGGTTTGGGAGGTCTGTGCTCATGCTCTATCAAATATATTCGCCGACGCAGCGTGCTACATTGCGCGACGGGCTGATCCGCGCAGGGCAGAAGGCTCAATACGCGCTTGCCCTCATCCGCATTGTCAACGGCACCGTCGCCCTCGTTGCTCCATCGGTCATCATCAAGCCTCTCGATGAGGTTCCCAGGGACAGCGCTGCCGCAGTCTACGCATTACGACTGTTTGGCGTACGGACAGTGCTCATGGGAGCTGATCTGATAACCCAGCGCGGTCAACCACTCCTGCATACCACGAGCCAAGCGGTCATGATTCACGCGAGTGACACAGTGACCGCCGCCAAGCTGGGCATCTCTGGCCAGTTGCAGCGTCGAACGGCGATGACACTGACGTTGATCTCGGGCATAAACACAGTTCTTGCGACCATCTCATGGCTCGCGAACAAACGGCAGGTACGATTGTGGCCATCGAATGCGGATGCCTTGCCTACTACAGGCCGAGGTGTCTTGCCGATTACATCGTCATCGGGCGGTGCTAGCAGGGCACTGGTCACTGCCGACCCTGAGAATGCGTCATTTGTGCTTCTGCCGGAACTTGCGTCAACGGCCCATGCGTGCGGCGGCAACAATGGGGCCAGTGAAGATTACACAGTGCCTCCGAGGAGAGCAAGTGATTCTTCTGTCCACAAGTGGCAGCTGCGCAGTGCAATGACGCCGGCTACAGAGATTCGTTGACATGCGCGTCTTCGACAGGTCAGCTCAGTTGCCGGCTAGTGCTTCGGTGGGGCTTCCTTCGTGTTAGTTTTCACCCGATCGAGGTCGAGCAAGACGTACTAACTGGGCGTCGTTCATCCTCCTTCATGTGTGGTTGCCAGTGTGGCTCGGCGACGAAAGAGACCTTAGTACGAACACCTCTTATGCTGCCTTCGTGTGATAACAAATTTTAGAGAGGGTTCGTCGAATTGCAGTAGAGGGGCGCCATAAGGGTCTTCTCACATGCAGTTGCGAATTTTTTTGAGTCTGCGCCGCTAGGCGTGCGTGCGCAGGCATGGGCTAAGGGGAGGGTAAAGCTATGCGGAACGGTGGTCCAAGGAAGACGATCGGTCATACATCATGCGACTTATATGGCTCGCAGCGTCGAACTGGGAAAGTGGTGCTGGATGGCTCGGTGGCGACCAGTTCTGGTGTCGTTTTGCGGAATTGGAATAACTCTGCTGTAAGCACTCCGCGGGTCGTCGTTGTTCCTAAGAACTTGCAAGAGCTGATTGATGTAGTCAAGGATACGAAGTACCCGTCTCCTCTTCGTGTTGGTGGCAGTTTCCACTCGTTGAATCCATGTTTCGCCACCGATGGCACCCAGATTTTGATGTGCCATTTCGCTCAAGTTGACATCGACGTCGTGACCTCGACGGTCACGGTTGGCGCCGCCGTGAAAATGATCGAAATTCGCAATCGTCTCAGGCCCTATGGCATGCAAATCGCGGTGGCTCCAGAGATTGGTAACGCTACGGCCGGTTCGGTATCGTGCTGCGGCACTAAGGACGCTTCCCTCGGTCGTTTCGGGTCAGGACAGGTAAGCTCGACAGTTATCGGCGTGAAGTTGGTCGACGCTGATGGCAATGTGGAAACGATCACCGAGGCGGACGACCCCGAAAAGATGCGAATAGTCCGGTCCAGTTACGGTCTGTTGGGAATCATTTTCGAGGTTACGTTTCGTATCGAGAAGCAGTCGATCCTCTCCTACGATTATAAGATTTTCGATCTGGCGTCAGTGCCTAGCCGCGATAAGTTGTTCGGCGGCGCCGACGGGGTTTTGGCATTCTGTCTACCGTATTCTAATCGTATTATCGCGGAGCGTCGGCGCGCTGCGGGCGGGCAAGCATGTATTTCCAGGTTTTCTCGATTCAAACGATTGGTTCGCGATAAGATATGGGCGGAAAAAGCCAGCCTCCTCGTGACATTGGTGCCGTATAATTGGTTTTTCAATATTTTTGACAGAGTGCTAGTTCTGGCCTTCAGGATTCTATCCTTACTGGGAGGATTTGCGGCGCGACGAGCCGATTCTAACATCAACTACAAGTTTGACCGCATTGACTATTTCGACTTTACATTTTGGGCCATACCGGTGAGCCGATGGGAAGAATTTATTCCCAAATATGTCACCTTCTGTCGCGACTATTTTCGAGAAACCGGTTTCCGTGCCAGCTTGGTATCGAGCGTTTACTTTATTAACAAGGATCGGAAAGCTCTCCTCTCCTTCTCTCCGTCTGAGGATATTTTTACGATGGACCTCGCAGACTCGCGACCGAATGATCCGCTCTGGATCGAATTCAACAGGCGATACGATGCGTTCGTTTCGGAATTCGGTGCGCGACCGTTGTTGAACCAAACCAAGCAATTGAGCGCGGATATCGTTTACAAAACTCTTGGTAACGACTGGAGCGAATTTTTATCGTATCACAAGGAAAATGACCCCAGTGGGCGATTCCTGAGCAAGTACTTTGTGGATCTTATGTGATGTCAGCGTCCTGATGCCATTCCGCCGTCCGCGCCGGCTCGATCGCTTCACGCTGATCGCGTGGATCCCTACCCCTAAGACGAAACGTCAACACGAGAAGTAGACACATGCTGGAGTCATTGTTCTTCCGGCAGGGGCTACTGACCGGCGATTGACGACCCTGCTGCTACCAAACAGCCCATGCTACAGTTCTTGAGCACGAGGCCGGCTGTGCCCCACGCTATTCATCGTCATTCATTGTCCTGAGCTCGGTACTGTTGGGCTCGAGCGAGGGCGTCGTATGTTCGGGCTAGCCAGGGCAGCGCGCCCATTACCTCGTTAGTCTTGACGGCAATGGTGAGGTCGGTTACCGCAGCCTCGGCGTCGCCGAGGGCCGTTGCAGCTTCGCCGGTGAAGTAGGCCACTGAACCGCTTATCAAGACCGCGGACACGGCGCAGGGCAGCCCACGGTAAGGCAGCAATTGGTCGCGAAGCTGGATCACGTACTCGGTTTCGCCAAGTCGCGCCGCGGATAGGAGGGTCCAGCACCGGGTGTAGAGCCACCGATAGTCCCTGTAACCGGGTGTAACGGAGCGCAGGACGGCACGGGCATCTTCCGGACGGCCGGCTTCCACCAGGGCCATTGAGAGAATGCTGCGCAACACAGATGAGCCGCCGCGCGCTACGGCTGCGCGCAGCTCATCTGCCAAGTCTGCGCCGGTGCCAGTTAAATACGCTGCCTCCCAACGCTGCAATATCCACACTGCTTGCGCGAAACCTTGTTCGACGCCATAGCTCATCCCGGAGTGCAGCTTGTAGGTGGCGCGGCTGATCGACTCGGCCTCCGACCAGCGTCCGGCAAGAAGCAACAAACAGGCCTGGGACCATCCCAGACGCATCCGGTGGAGTGGAGAACCCGACTGTTCGACGAAGGGAACGAGCAAGTCAAACTCTGCCGTCGCCTCCCGAATACGTCCCACGGTGGCGAGCAACCTAGCGCGGCTCAGCCGTGCGTTGGCTACGGCCACTGGGGGCAGGCCAGGCAATGCCAATAGCTCAGTGGCCGCTGCCAGGCACTGCTCGGGGTAGTCAGGTCCATACAGGGCCATTACTCGTAGGTGCAGCACGCGGGCCAGTGCGACGATGTCTGCCGAGGGACGGACTAGGGCCAGTGCCTGGTCGGACAAGGTGACACGGCGGTGGGGGTTATCGTCGTAATAGCGGGCGACGGCTAGGCAGGACAGCAGTAACGCTCGTTGTACCGGCTCAGTCAGGTGCAGCAGGGCCCTTTCGAGAACCTCGACCAGCCGATCGTCGTCGACGCCACCCACGACCGGGTACCAGCTCGATTCATCGATGGCTGCAACCACCGTGGTGACCAGCCGGGAAATGTTCGCGCCATGGGGGTCGTCGTCTACCCCGAGGGCGTGCTCCATGGCCTGCACGAACACCGGGAGCCCCTCGCGTGGGTTCCCGGCCCGATACAGCGAGGTCGCCAAACCCATCAGCAGGGGGTATCGGTCGACGTCGCCGGCTAATTCGGCGGCGGCCAGGGCCTGTCGCCAGGCTTCGGCAGCTGCCTCGGGGGCCAGCCGGGCGTCGGCCGCCCGGGCCGCGGTCGCGGCGTAAGCACAGGCTTGGGCGGCGGTGGCTGCGTCGAGTTCGGCAGCTAACAGCCAATGCCGGGCAATCTCTGCGGAGTGCTCGTTGCGCCCGGTCCATACCCGGGCGGCCACCGCTCCGATCCGACGGTGTCGGCGCACCCGGCGAGCCCGGGTCGTGGCCAGATATAGCGCCTCAGCCACCAACGCGTGAGTAAAGCTGAACCAGCCTAGTCGTCGTTGGTCCTCTATCACGAGACCCGCTGCCACCGCGGCGTCGATGGCCTCCAGCGCCGTCTCGACGTCGACCGAAGCGGCCTCGGCCACTACATCGATGTCGAAGTCTCGACCGGCGATCGCGGCCACGAACAATATTGCGCCAGTGGCTTTGGGTAATCGAGCGATGCGGCGCAGCACGACCTCCCGCACCGGCACCGGTACCGGCACCACCTCTGGCTCGTCTAGGCGGTGCTCGCTGATCAGCAGGCCAACCAGCTCTCGCAGAAAAAACGGGTTGCCCTCGGTGCGCGTCCACAGCCTAGCGCCGATGTGCTCGCTAACTCGGCGACCAGCCACTGCACTCACCAGGGCTCGGGTCTCCTCGGCGTCCAGCCCGGTCAGTTCAATCCGCTCGGTACCGGCCCGAGCCAAAGTGGCCAACGTCTCTATCAATGCAGAGGACTCATGGTGCCGGTAAGAACCTACAAATAGCATCCGACTGGAAGCGATGGTCTCGGCCAGAAACGCCAGTAGCCGCAGCGAGGCCAAATCCGCCCAATGCAGGTCATCGAGCACTACTACGAGTGGATCAGGCCCTGCGGCCAGGTACTGGCCGATCGCATCAAACCGCCGCAGCGCGGCACTGGCCACGTCAACGCCTTCCGCCGGCTGCTCGGTGTCCACGTCCATCAGTTCGGCCACCGAGGGTGGAACAGGACGCTCTGGCCAACGGGCACGTACCGCGCGCAGCGCCTGCTCCCATGGCCACAACGGTGGAGCAGCGACGTGCTCTGGACAAGCTCCCCAGACCACTGGCACGTCCGCTAGCTGGGCGAATCGGCGCAGCAGCCCGGTCTTGCCGATCCCTGGCTCCCCGGACACAAGCACCACCCGCCCACGACCACTTGCCGCCGCCGCCAATGCATTGATCAGTCGGTGCAGCGCCGTATCCCGACCCACGAAGATGTCCTGGTTCTCGACTGGCGCCGAACTTCGCGTCGAGACTGTGGACGCAGCCGTGACCGCGGCGGCGACCGTACGTAGTGCGGTCGGACGACGCCAGTCAAGGAGTGGCGCATGGGTGAGAATGTCGTGCTCCAAGCGTTGCAGCGCCGTTCCCGGGTCGATGCCGAGCTCGTCGGCCAGCCGCGCCCGGGTAGCCCGCAATACCGCCAGTGCATCGGCTTGCCGTCCAGACCGGTACAACGCCAGAGCGAGCAGCTCACACGCGTGTTCCCGCAAGGGATTGCTGCGCGCATGGGCTTCCAACTCGGCCACCGCCAGCTCATGGGCGCCCAATTCGATCAGTGCTGCGCAACGCCCCTCCAGCACCGACATCCGCAGCTCGTCTAGTCTTGCCGCCTCCGGAGTCAGCGACGGGATATCGCGTATGTCCGCGTAGGCCTCGCCACGCCACAGCGCCAGGCCTGCGTCGAATTCGCTCAACGCTTGCTGCGGGTTTCCGCGGCTCAACGCTTCCCGGCCGTCAGTGGCGTGGCAATTGAACCTGTGGGCATCAATCTCCACACCGCAACTGCTCAGCAGATAACCCGGTGCCCGGGTACGCAGTACCACGGCTGGTGTCCGCGGTGCCCGGAGTGGCTCCAGTTCCCGCCGCAGGTTGCACACATACGCCCGCAGCGAGGTCATCGCAGCCCGGGGCGGATCTCCAGCCCACAACTCCTCTAGCAGTACATCCACCGCCACCGGCCGGCCCGCCCGGCTTACCAGCAGCGCAAGCAGCGCACGCTGCTTGGCAGGTCCCAGATCGACCAGTCGGCCACCAACCACACCCTCTACTGGACCCAACACTCGCAACTGCACCCCGCCTGCGGCGGGACCACCGTGCACCTCCGGCGGCGTCATGCCGAGCTCGGTCTCGCGACGCGACGCCGCCTTCGCCTCGTCACGGCCGGCGGGCTCACCCAGATGCTGTCACCGGTGATAGGCATGACGCCGAAGCCGAGGCGGTTGACCGTCAGGTCGCCGCCCATCATTCGTGCTGTCCATTCCGGCGTGCAGCGGTTTCCACCGTGACATGGAACATGACTCCTTCGGTCTGCGTTCGGCGGCACCCGCAACAGCAGTACGACGAGCGTCTTGCAGTTCGACCAGCCAGGGCAACCGCTGTGTAGCTTCAGTCTCATAGCTCGCCGGATTGGAGTACTGGTACAAGAACTCCGATGTTGGTTTCTAGCGGTTCACCGCAGCCAGAGGACGCTCTATCCAATTATCACTTCCGGGCACGCTCCCGCCTTGCGGCAGGCGCCCCATGGTTCGTACCCGCCAGCAGGGGTCGGTCGGGCCGCAGGCGTGAGCGTTGGTGACCTTTACTTGCTCGCTGGTGGTGGTCCGATGCGATCGTTGTCGTTTCCGTACTGCACACCGACGCGGGCTCGGATGGTCGACACAAAATCAGTGCATTCGGTGCTGGTCTTGGCACTGCCAAGCGCACCACTAAATCACCAGACGGATCAACCAACGCGTCAAACCCACGGTGAAATCAGCCATGCGGAACCTCCCTCCACGGACGACGGATCCGGAAGGCACGTCGGCGTGTCTGCAAAGATCAGCCGCTACGAAGTAGAAAGAAGGATTCCATGCGCATACCGACGCTGTAGTCCTTGGCCTCGGTATCGCATGGTAAGGACGTGTCCGAGTACGAGTCCCGAAGCTGATCCGGCATCGGGCAGCCAGATCGCATGACCTGGAGAAGCTCTGCATCGCCGCGGCTCCTGGCATGCACGGAGGAACCCCGGAGCTCGACGAAGCGCTTGCCGTATGGCTCCTGCTCTGCCCCCAACTGTCCCAATCTGTCAATGCCCGGCGACCTCTGCGTCGAGGCCGGGCCGACTCGGCTACGCGCGGTACAGCAGTGTCCCTGGTCCGCGGAAGCGCGAGGCGGCGTAGTTGATCACCGACGGCAGGTCACCCTCGATGAGCTTGTCGCATCGCCAGCTTGAATAGTCCGTCAACGGATGTATCAGGTGTCCGCGCTGCGCTCTCTACCAGGCGGACCGGACCACGACCCTGACGCCGCCGCGCGAGGTGATGAACGCAATGACCGACGTCTCGAACCGGATCTCGATGTCCGGAACTGTCCGATCAGGCCCAGCCATCCAAGGCAGCTGGCAGGTGCTGCCGTTCGACTCGGAGGTGCTGGCTGTACACGCCGCGTTGCTGCCGAATGGGAAGGTGCTTTTCGCAGCGGGTTCGGGAAACAGCTTGGTTCGCTTTGGTGATCCAAATTTTGGCAATACTGCGTTGGGTTTCTGGACAAGCGTAGTGTGGGATCCAACCGTCAGCTCACCATCGGGACTGGACACAAACTTTTTTCACCCTGCGACGCCACGCAACGCGCAGAACAAGGTGTTGGATTTGTTTTGTGGCGGGGAGACGGCGCTCGCTGATGGCCGAATATTGTCAACCGGTGGCACGCTCGCCTATGACGGCAACGGGAAAGCGTTTGCGGGTCGGCCCGACACCATGGTATTCAGTCCGATCTCTCAGCAATGGGCGGTTGTACGGCCAATGGCCCACGGCCGCTGGTACCCCAGTGTGATCACGTTGGGGGATGGGCGGGTACTGGCCGCCGCGGGACTGGATGAAAACGCCGCGGGCGCACGCAACGCCAGCGTGGAAAGCTTTTTTCCGGCCGCTGATTTCTGGCAGCCGCTGCAGATGCCTGTTGGCTTCGGCGGCTTGCCGCTGTATGCGCATTTGTATCTGCTGGCCGACGGATCGGTTTTCTACGCTGGGGGTCATATGGATGACGGGCCTGCCCCGCCACTTCGGTTAGATCTGACTCGCAGCCGGGCCACCGTAACCCCGGTGAGCGGTATTTCTCGGGTGGATGCTCGCGACCAGTGCGCCAGCGTGTTACTCCCACCCGCTCAGGCTCAAAAAGTAATGATCATCGGTGGGGCACCCGGCAAAGGTGAGGCCATCGCCAACGTCGACGTAATTGACTTCACCCAGCAGACGCCGGTCTACCGGCCGGCGGATCCACTAAACTCTCCCCGCAAACACCCCAACGCCACGCTGCTACCTGATCGCACCGTGCTAGTGACTGGCGGCTCGCAACGCGACGAAGAAAAAGCAGAAGCGACTAATCATGCCGAAATCTTCGATCCAGAGCATCCGGAGCTGGGCTGGACCAAGGTAGCGGAAGCATCGGTGACGCGTATGTATCATTCGGTGGCGCTGCTATTGCCTGATGGGCGGGTCATCACGGCCAGTGGCAATCCGGACCGTGGTCATCAGGTCAACTGGGAACCACCGGACCCCAACGAAGAACTGAAATTGGAGCTTTACTCTCCGCCGTATCTCTTCCGGGGTGCACGCCCGACGATCAACACGGTTACCACCGAGTGGCGTTACGGGCAAACTGTCAGTATTGCTACTCCTGATGCCGGCGCCATCCAGTGGGTGAGCCTTATTCGCCCAGGTGCGACTACCCATTCATTCAATACCACTCAACGTTTAGTGGATTTGCCGATTATCACCCAGGGTGGCGGCGTCGTGCAGGTCGAAGTCACTGAGGAACCCAATATCGCACCACCTGGTTGGTACATGCTGTTTCTCACCGATCACGACCGAGTCCCGTCAGTAGCCCGCTGGATCCACCTGGTTGCTGCGCCTAGCAATGCGGTCCCAGCCGGCGCATACACCCAAGCCGTACTGGGCACCGCTGGATTGGTTGCCTACTGGCCGCTGGCGGAGACCAGGGGAACGGTGGCTTTCGACATCGTGGGGGACCACCACGGCAGCTACTACAACCACCCGCATCTTGGTGCGCCAGGCCCAGGAGAGGCCACCTCGGTAACCTTCGATGGGGTGCACCAATACGTGCTGCTGCCTCGCGATATCCGGGACGATCTCAGTATTGAATTGTGGTTCGCCACCGACGGCGGCGGAGTCGGCACCAGCGTCACGCAGTGGTGGCAGGCGGCTGGCCTGCTGGATGCCGAGGTTCCAGGCGTCGTCGATGACTTCGGTACGTCACTTGATGCTTCCGGGCAGGTATGGGCCGGTACCGGCAATCCCGACACTTCGATCCATTCCGCGCCCGGCCTCAACGACGGTGAATGGCATCACCTGGTGTTCACTCGCGCCCAGACCACCGGGGAGATAACGCTGTACATCGACGGCGTGCCGGTCGCCACCGGCCACGGCGGTACGCAGCGCCTGACGTCCGCACCCGGATTGCGAATCGGAGCGCTCCAAAGCGGGGCCACGTTCTTCGCCGGCAGCATCGCCGACGCCGCCGTATACAACACCGTCCTGCCAGCGGCCACCGTCACTGCCCACTTTGCCAGTCGGCACTAACTGGGACCGGGGGATCGTGAGCTACCAGGGAGTGACGCTGCGGGTGGTACCTGCCGGCGGTGCACCAGTTCATGAGTTCGCTACCACCGCCCCGTACTTACCAGGTGCTATCCGCCGTCCCCAAGGTGGGACGCGTCGTGGGCGGAGATGCCGCCCTTCTGGGCGGAGCGGCGGAGGGTCGACATGACCGCGGCAGGGCAGAGGTCGGCTAGTCCAGCGATGACCGAACGCGGTGACGTGGTCGCTGCGGTGGAACGCCTCCTCGCTAACGCCTACAAGGGTCGGGGTGGTTCGCTATTCGTTATTGGATCGGCCGGGTTGGGTAAGACCACAATTCTTGAACACGCAATCGCCATGGCCAAGTCGCGATTTAAGGTGGGAATCGGGCGTGGGGACCAAGTGGAAGCGATGTTGCCATTTGGGCTAATCGGCCAGGCTCTCGATCAACTTCTCGACGGAAAGTTCTCCGGGGGTGATATAGCGCCACACGCCGAAGCCGGTGATGTTGGCAACGTTTCGGCGCAGGCGCGCTTCTACGGGATCTTGCGCGATTTGCGAGAGGCAGCAGTCCGTCCGATGTTGGTGGCGTTGGACGATGTCCACTGGTCGGATCCGGACTCCCTGACCGTGATTCATCTACTGTGCCGTCGCCTGCCATCGTTGCCTGTGGCGTTGATTGGGAGTGCACGCCCCTGGCCGGCCGCGGCGTTGACCTCGGCGCACGACCTGGCGGCTCAGAAATTGGCTGAGATTGAGTCATTAGCCCCGCTGAGCAGCGTTGCCGCCCGTGAGTTGCTGTCTGCTCAGTCGGGCGGTCAGATTGGTGCCAAGGTAATGGATCAAGCCATCGATTTGTGCGGTGGTAACCCGTTGCTGCTGCACCAAGTCGCCCTGGAGGTACGCCGCACCGGGCGACTGCCCGATGGACACTTGCGGTTTTCTCGGTTCCTGGGGGTTGGTGTCGCCGGGCAACGCTACCTGCAGGCGGCCAGCGTGTTGGGTACTCGATTTCGCGTCGCCGTCGCCACCGAGGTAGCGGGCCTGTCCGCCACCGAGGTGGCCACGGAGATCGACGGGTTGTTCCGTGGTGGATTGCTCTGCGAGGCAGATGACGGGTGGGCGCGGTTTACGCACGCACTGATTCGCCAAGGCGTCTACGAAGATATTGCACCTCCGTTGCGCAGGGACCTGCACGAGGCATCCTTCCGAGCCCTCGTTGCCCGTGGTGCCCACCCGGCTGAAGTGGCCGAACATGCGGTAGCAGCTCATCTGGCTGGTGATGCGGATGCGGTGGCGGCCATAGCCCACGCGGGCCGGGCGGCGCTGCGCGTCGGGGCAGTGCGCGCTGCCCGCCAGCACTTGGAATCGGGGATCAGCCTTGCCGGCAACACGGTGCCTACGAACCTGTTGTTTGACTTGGGAGCAGCGCTGGTCGCCGACGGTGCCAGCGAAGAAGCGATCACTGTCTACGAGCGGCTACTGGATATGCCAGGGCTGACCACCACGGACCGTATCGCTGTCTTGCGTCAGTTGGGCGAGACCAGGTCACTCACCGGCCAGGTGGAGCTGGCAGCAGCGTGCTATGAGACTGCCGTAGATCTGGCCGAACATGACCATCCGGCGCTGGCCGTTGGAGCCCTGCTCGACCACGTCTTACATCATCAGATGCTGTTCGGTCCGCAGGCTGCCCTGCCATGGGCTCAGCGGGCCGCCGAGCTGGCTACCGATTCAGGGGTCATGCAGGCTGCGGCTCAGGCGGCCTGGGGTGCGATCGCCTATCGCTGTGGCGACCTGCAAGGGCTGCACAGAGCGGCCGATGCGGCCACGCGCACGGATGTGGTTCCCACTTCTCGGGCCCAAGACCGGCACAGATACTGGCATCCGGCTCTCAGCTACGCCACGGTGGCGGTGCATGCTGAGCGATTTGACGATGCTGAACGCCTGCTCACGGAAATCCTCGCCTCCGCCGAACGACGCTGCGAGCCAGTCACGCTTATCCGTGCGGCAATCGCATGGATTGAGGGCCTGTGCCGCTTGGGCAGGCTCAGTGAAGCGCTAAGTCTTGTTGACCGCCTTACCGAGCTCACGGAGCTGTTCCCGCCTTATCTATCACCCCTCGCCAATGCTTATCGTGCCTGGGTCCTGCTGGAACAAGGACGGCTGGAGCAGGCAGCGCTATGCTGCGCCCAGCTGGCCACTGCGGTCCACCATCCCCGCTACACGCTGCACCGCGCCGATGGACTGGAATTGTATGTGCGGGCACTTTTGCCGCATCGCCAAGGAGATGCCGATACCGCATGCGCGCTATTTACCGAACTTGTGCAGTGGGCTGAGCGCACCGGCGAAGCCAATCCGTCGTACCTGCCCTGGGCAACCGACGCGATCACCGCTTATTTAGCCTGCGGCCGGTACCTCGACGCCCAGCAGGTCATTGAGTGGGTAGCCCAGCGGGCTGCGACCTTACCTACCCACTGGCCGAAGATCGCCCTGGCTACCGGCTACGCTGCCCTTGCCGAGTACACCGGCGACCGAGTAGCTGCCGGGGCCCACTTTGCTGAGGCACTGGTCCTTCATGATGAGCTACCCATGCCCTTGGCGCGAGTGCAGACCCTGACCGACTACGGCGCCTTTTTGGCCCGTGGGGACGAGAAGATCAGGGCGCGAGAGATGCTTGCCGAGGCGCTACGGGTGGCTGAGGCGTGTGGGGCCAGTTGGCACGCCCACCGTGCGCGCGTCGAATGGCGGCGGGCTGGCGGACGCAGCCGCGCACGCCAACCTGACCAGCTCAGCCCCCCGGAAGCTGCCGTCGCCCAGCTTGCCCAAGCAGGCCGCACCAATCGGCAAATCGCCCACCAACTCCATATGTCCGTCAAGACAGTAGAAACCCATCTCAGCCATATTTACCAAAAACTTGGCATCCGCAGCCGTTGGCAACTCGCCGAACACGACATCAACAGATAGGGTATCGGGCGGCATTGCCGCCCGATACCCTATCCTTATTATCTGGTGGCCTGTCAGTGATCGGGTCGTTGGCGCACCGTGGTGGCGATTGCCATGACCGCAGCCAGCAGGATTACGTCTTTGAGCACGTACTGGCCCTCCAGCGTGGGTGCGTGGTCAGGGCCGCCAAACAGCCGGCCGGGGAGCACAACAAGCGGGGACAGGATGCCCATGACCCATAGCGCAGTGGCGTAGATCGCTACCCGCAATCCCCGGCCGGCGATCAGACATACTCCAATGCCACATTCAAGCGTCGCAAGTGCAGCCATGACCACACCGGTCGGCACTACAGCTGGCACCAGTCCAAAGGTCAGCGTTTGTACCGTCGTCAAGACGAGATCCTGAGCTGGGCTGACGCCCGGGAAGTACTTCAGGATACCAAAACCCAAAGCCACTAGCCCCATGCTGATGCGTAACGCAGTAATACCGTAGCGCATCACCCAGCGGTGGATGGCGTCCTCTACCATATCGATTGCATCAAACAATCTCGGCGTGACCCGGATTCTTTGGTAGTCAATACCAGTACTGGCATTATCGGCATGTGAGTCCGGATTCGCCAATGACACCGTTTCGTCGGGATAAGTGTTGGTTGGCATGTTCATCTTCCTTACCGAACGATACTAAAGACGGGCCCCAGGATGGTTCATAACGCAAAGCCGTCATAAATAGCCCATCGGTACTTAGTGTGTATGTAGCGTCCGGTTGGCGTCATCGGGACAATCCCTAAATTAGGGACCGCAGACGAGGAGCTGGCGCGAGTGGCTGTCAGGAGATCCCTGATAACAAGGAGCTCCATGCGGCTCAGAACTGCTCCAAGCGATGTCGGGCGTACCTTGTGTTAAACGTTTGCGGGTTTCCTCAGTGCCTGGCCATCATCAGACTGTGGACGGGTTAACGGGGCGCATTGCGTGATCACCGCGGCGGTCTGGGGATTTAATTGGAACAACTCACGTAGAGCATCGGCGTAGACCCCGCCGTCGTCCCTCTCGGCAAATTGTTTGATCCGTACCGTAGGCACGTGCATGAGCTTGTCCACGACCCGCCTTAGGGTGCGAGCCACCTCATTTCGCACAGCGGCATCCAGGTCAGGCAGCCGACCGTCCAGCCGTAACAGCTCCGCGTCCACTACCTCGGTAGCCCGCCTCCGCAAGGCAACCACAGTCGAGACGACGTCTCCAGCACGCTGGGCCAACACATATTTGTTTGCCTCCTGCCTGACGAGGTGCTGGGCCGCGCTGATTGCACCAGAGCCGGCCGGACGCCGGCCTGGACAACCGCCCAGAGCGGCCAGATCCAGCAGCGTCACGTCGGGCAGTTCCCCTACGGTCGGCTCTACGTTGCGGGGTAACCCCAAATCGCAAATCACCAATGGCCTTTGACGCCGGTTCTGCGAGCTGGAGATTTGCTCGGTGCTAAGTACTGCCTCAGCCGCAGCAGTGCAACAGATTACCATGTCGGCGGTAGCCAGCACACCGTCGATACCGTCCAGCCCAACGGTCCGGGCAAAAATGTTATGAGCCAGGCAGGTCGCCACCAGCCGTTGGGCAGCTACCAAGGTACGATTGGCGAACACGATTTCTGGCATGCCGATTCGGCGTAAGTGTGCTGCAACCAGGCCGGCCATCGTACCGGCACCAATGACCAAGGCTCGGCAACCGGTCAAGTCGGCTCGCCCGGTGGCGCGCAGCACCGCAGTGGCATCGGCGAGAGCTTCGGAGACCACAGAGACGCCAGCTGCGTCTATCGCGGTTTCGGTCCGTACCCGTTTGCCCACCCGCAGCGCTTGTTGCACGACCTCGTGCAGCGTGCGCCCGACGGTACCCGCCTGTCGGGCAATGGAATACGCGGTGCGTAGTTGACCAAGGATCTGTGATTCTCCAACAACCATTGAGTCAAGCCCAGCTGCGACCGAAAACAGGTGTTCAACAGCAGCCCCCTCATAATGCACGTATAGATATTTAGACAACTGGGCGAGGGCTGCGCCGGAATGTTGTGCCAAAATGTTGGTGGCTTCAGCTAAGCCGCCGTGAAATGAGTTAACTAACGCATAAATCTCGATTCGATTGCACGTGGTCAGCAGTAGTACCTCGGCGATAGGCTCGCGGCTAAGCAGCTCACCAAGCACCCTGGCCGTATCAGCGACAGGCACAGCGGCTCGTTCGAGTACCGCAATTGGCGCGCTACGGTGGGACACGCCAACGACTAGCAAACTCATCGCTCCACCCCAACCTACAACCACCTGTCCGGCCAGCGATGACGTCTTCTCACCGCTGGCGCGCGAAGCTACGTCAAGCCGCTAAATGGCCTTACAGCTTTGACAACAGCTTTGGGCTCGACACGAAGAGCCCGGAAGATGGGTATCTGATACCACCGAACGATGAGATCCGCAGGATCGATAGTACTGACTGCAACTAATCGTAACCTGACTGTCAACTAGTAACGGGCTGTACCGCAGGGTAATGACTACATTAGGCGACCATGCGCGTGCGCCGAGTGGTGTGTTGCCGTTACCAACATCGGCCGATGTGACAGTGCCCACAGTTCTCGACATCAACGGCTATAGTGATCAGCGTTAGCCCTTCATGAAAGTAGCGATCATGGACAAATACGGCTCAGGACACCGTATCGAGTCCTCCAACGATCAAGCATTCCCGCCTCGCGCCGTTGCTGACGTAGAGGCAGCTTCTTCGCAGTTACCGTCCACTGTGCTCATTAGTGCCCAGGAGTGGCACAGCCTCGAGGACCGCGGGCGCCATCGCAGCTACCAGCGAGGTCAGGTGTTGTTCTTCGAGGGAGATCCCGGTGGAAGCGTCATCGCGCTCAAAAGCGGCCGGGTGAAGGTGTCGGTCCAGACACTTCACGGACGTGAGCTCCTGCTGGCGATCAAGGGGCCCGGGGAGCTGCTGGGGGAGATGTCCGCCCTTGATGGGCGACCCCGCTCTGCGACGGCTACCGCCATGGAAGCGGCGCAGGGTCTCGTTGTGTCGTCCAGCGTGTTCCAAGAATTTATTAGTGAGCATCCCCGGATCGCCCTGCGATTACTAAGAACGCTCACCTCGGAGTTGCGCAACACTGATGAACTCATTGCTGATCGTGACGCTGGCGACACTGTCAGTCGCACAGCCCGCCGGCTCCTGCAGCTGGCGGTACGGTACGGAGAGCACAATGGCGGAACCACCCGCGTCGGCCTGTCCCTCAGCCATGACGACCTTGCCAGCTGGATCGGTGTAAGCCGGGAGGCGACGAGCCGGGCCCTAAGCCAACTCCGCGCTGCTGGCTACATCGTTACCGGGCGCCGCTCCATCACGGTGGTCGACCTGCCAGGACTGCGCCGTTATGTGGGCTGATCAGGCTGCCGGCCCCGCTTGCCGCCAACAGCGTGAGTACCGGTAGGTAGATCACGGCATCAGCTGTTGACACTTACTTCGAGATCTGCAGGGTGGAGCTTCCAGCACTCATCAGATTCGGCTTTGAGATGGGCTTGCAGATCAGCCAATTCGGCGAGGAAAGTACTGAAGGCGACTGCGCCGGCTTGGTCGTTGCCGGCCAGGTACGATAGATCTTGCAGAAGCGGTGCTCGGCTCACGTTCAGAATAAAGTTATAATTGACCAATCGTTGGTAGAGATCGACAGGTTCACGCCGGCCATTCTTGTAGATTCGTACGGGCTGTACATGTGTCCATAGTTGATAGTTCCACATCCCGGTCCCGACGGCCTCGTGCTCGACTGTTCCGGCGTAGATGTAAGCGGCGACGAGCTTCGCCATTCCTTCGACGGTGAGCTTGTCGCCCAACAACTCGTCGACACCGTTAGGTATATAGTGATTCAGATCATTGAGCCATGCTTTGATCGCGGCATCCTCTCGAAGATCCTGGTCGGACTTGTAGTACAGTTCGAGGTAACGGCGCGCGTGTTCATGAATTACTTTCCAATGCGCCACCCGGTTTTTGAGTGCGGGAAGATCAAATCCGCGATTGCGGATTCCGCGACGTTCTGCATCGGATTCCGGATCCAGTACCCCGATATCATAATGCTTGTAAGAGCTCGCAAACAAATCGCAAAGTCCCTTATGGGTCAAGCTGAATATTTCTTCGAAATCGCCGCCTTTGCCCATCAAGATGTTGCTGACGAGTTCATTCGAGTACTGGGTTCCCCATACGTGCGCCCAAAGCAGGCGTCGCAGACAGTGATTTACCGGTAGCTTGTTTCGCGTCGTGATCGCGAATTGAGCTACCAGCGCCAGATGGATCCCAACGAAGTGGCGGACAAGGGATAGGTGAGTTGTTACGCTGCATAGTGCAATCTTTTGCGCCAGTTCCCACTCGGGGTCCGCCGGTGTGCATCGACCTAGTTCGCAGTCGATCTCGACGGCTTTTAAGCGTCCAGCACCCTTGTCGAACTCAAAAGATACCTCGACACCGAGCCTGTGGAGCCCTGGATGGTGTTCGTAGTCATTGAGTTGCGAAAGGTTCCACTTGTAGCGCCCGTCATTGCCATCCTGCAGGTAGCAAAAATATGGCCCTGCGACGGCCAGCGCGCCGAGATCGATCGGTTCCTTATATTCGTCGGGAATTATGGGGGCGTGAAGACATTTCCGGTGGCCTGGACCGTAAGCGAGGTCGAGCGCCGTCATAGGATCGGAATCAATCGAAGGAAGACCGCGCACCTTAGGTGGAAAGTAACGATAAAGCATGTATTGAAACTTGGTGAAAATTAGGTGCGACCACGCCTTCTCGTCGGACGGAATATAGTCGGCGACCAAGATTTCCTTAATTTGAATAGACGAGTGGTGCTGTGCGATCGGTATGCGTTTTATCGGTCGCCTGGTGCTGGTGGGCTTAGGGATGCGCCGGGGCTTGTTAAGTCGGAATTTCAACACTATGAGCGCATTCCAGAGACGTTTCTTCAGGGCCCATTCGAGATTCTGCATGGCTCCCCCTTCGATAAACCTGAAGCCATTTTAAAGCCTACCTATGGTAGATCGGACAGGTACGTCGGGATGTGCCTGCGATCACCCTGATATTGTGAATCAGGTCACAGACTATGTCTTGCTAGTGGCACAGTCTTGATTCGGGCACTGCGTTCCGGGGGTGAAGTCCATGACAACCGAAAGAGGCGGCTGGGTCCAGCTTCAAAGACAGCCGGCATCACGCCTGTGGCGATTGTGGATGAACATCGCCGGGGGGCTCGACCGGTGTATCGGATGGGACAAATTGCCCTTATCGGTCGGTATCGCCACGCTGAGCGGTATGCGGGGGAAGCTCCGCCAGCAAAATCTCTTCGACACGGGAGTGCCGGAGGTCAACGGCTTCGCGCGCACGCACTTCGACTATCGGAGCGCCGACGGGATGTGGAATGATCTCGCCCATCCGAAGATGGGTGCGGCGGAGACCAACTTCGGTCGCAACGTTTGCCCGGTGGACTGTCTCCCAGAGCTCAAGCACGAGCTGCGTGCACCAAACCCGAGAACGGTGAGCCACGCTCTGCTTACTCGTGAAAAGTTGATCCCGGCTACCTCTCTCAACGTGCTGGCTGCGGCGTGGCTGCAGTTCGAGGTCCATGACTGGTTCAGCCACGGTAAGAACGAAAAGAGAGATCCATACGTCTTTCCGGTCGGACCGGGGGACCCATGGCCGCTGGAGAATGTAACGATCGAGCGGACCCGTCGGGGCGATGTCGCGGGGGTATTCAGAAGCGAGGACACCCACTGGTGGGATGGCTCGCAGATTTATGGGAGTAACGCACAGCAGCAAACGTTGCTCCGCGATGGCGCCAGGCTTAAAATCCAGGGTGGCACAATTCCGGCTGACCTTATCAGTCATTTTGACTTCTCGGGCCAGCAGGCCGGCTTCTGGACAGGGTGGGCGGTACTGCATACATTATTCGCCCTCGAGCACAACGCCATCTGCGAGTATCTTGAGCGGAGAGAAAAGCGGGCATGGGACGAGGAAGAGCTCTTCCAGACCGCCCGGCTAATTAATGTTGCGCTGATGGCGAAGATTCACACCACTGAGTGGACACCAGCCGTTATTGCTCACCGGACCACGCAGCGCGGTATGAGAATGAATTGGTGGGGCATCTCCGAACGGCTGAGGCGGTCGATTGGCAGAGTCAGCAGCAGCGAGATGATCAGCGGTATCGTGGGCTCGCCCACCGATCACCACGGTGTCCCCTACAGTCTCACTGAGGAATTCGTCGCAGTTTACCGGATGCATCCGCTGATACCTGACGACTTCGTGTTCCGTTCTCCCGTCGGTGGCGTACCCCACCGGCATATGAGGCTGACAGAGTTGCGCACCAAGCGCGCGATACCGATCCTGAAAGAGATTGGGATGCCCGCCGCGCTGTATAGCTTTGGAACATCTCACCCGGGTGCTATCACATTGCATAATTATCCTCAGACGTTGCAAAATTTCGACCGTGAAGGTAAATTGTTCGATCTGGCCGCCGTTGATATCTTCCGCGATCGAGAGCGTGGCGTGCCCCGCTACAATGACTTCCGCAGGGCCTTCCGCAGGGCGCCCGTTCGAGACTTCGAGCAACTGTCAGTCAATCCCCTTTGGGTGGAGGAAATCCGGGAGATCTATGATGACGACATCGACAAGGTTGACTTGATGATTGGCTTGTATACCGAGCCTCGCCCGAAAGGGTTCGCATTCAGCGACACTGCCTTTCGCGTCTTTCTCCTTATGGCGTCTCGCCGGCTCAAGAGCGATCGGTTTTTCACGGAATGCTACAACGAGCAACACTACACCCGGTCAGGACTAGACTGGATTGATAACAACAGCATGAAAACCGTGTTGCTACGACACTTCCGCCAGGAGCTGGAGGACGTGCTTGAGTCAGTTGATAACGCATTTTTTCCCTGGCCGCGAATCGCGAGCTGACCGACCCCGCTATGAAGCCGAAAGGCTCCACCCGTCAAGGGCCGATTAAGGTACGTGCTCGCTTCTCAAGGGCCCTGAGAGCCAGTGCGCGGGCAGTGGCGATGGCGTGGCCTAGCAGTTCTCTGGCTAGATCAACATCTCGGTGGTTCTGGCGAGTGAGCAGCAAACTGGCACGGTCGAGTTGGGAGCGGGCCAGCCAGGCCGGGGCGTCGATCCGGGTGTAGGCCGCTGAAGCAGTGGCTAAATAGGCGTCGGCCTCGTCGTGGTGTTCCATAGTGGCAGCCAGATGACCTAAATAGTGGGCCACCGATCCGTAACAACCCACCGGGCCCGCGGTGACGAACTGGTTGGTGTAGGGGGCAAGCATCCGGGTCAGGACGGCCGCACCAGGAACATCGCCCAGTTCTGCACACACTTCAGCACTGAACGCCATACCCGACAACCAAAGCATGTTATAGGGAAAGCTGGCGAAGTCGTCGGCAGCCAGCTTCTCGAAGACCTGGCGGGCAATGTCCCTCCGGCCGAGTTTGCAATAGATCAAGCCCAGCACAGCGTGCCATGCCCACTGGCTTTGATCGTGAGCGACAATGTTGCTGGCCAGAGTTTCAAGCTCGCCCACCCGATCCTGCGCGATCCGTATCGCCACTAGTTGACCGGCGAAGAACATCTGCGCATCTGGATAACCAGCACGGGTTCCGATCTCGACAGCTTGGTGAGCCAGCTGCTCACCTTCGTCAAGGCTCCCGGCGAGTGTTGTCAGAGCTATCCGTGGAACGGACACTGACCACCGAAGCGCAGGCTCAGCAAGGTCGTCGGCCCAGCGAGCGGAGCGATCCAAATAGCGTCGAGCAAGGTCGATGTCGCCGGCCTCAAGCGCCGCGCCGAAGCCGTACCATGCTGCGCTGAAAGCGACATTAGCATCACTGAGTTGCTCGGCCAGCCCGGCCAGTTCGCTGGTCAGACCGAGACGGAAGGCCAGAGTACTGGGATGTCTCAACGTGCGAAGAACCGGAATGAGCACGTTGGCCAAGGTCGTGGGATCACCTAACCGCCGGGCCATGGTCACGGCCTGCTCGCTGAGCTCGACCCGCCGCTCCCACTCTCCGTTGAACAATTCACCGGCGAGATCAGCCATCAACCGGGCCCGAACCGAACTGTCGTCGTCACGAATGGTTTCCAACGCCGCGGTCAGGACCGCCACCCGCTCGCGGTCGACCGCGGTGGCCGGACCGATGGTCCGGGTGTTGGCCAGGGCGGCAGCAGCGAGCCGGTCAACATCGCCAATTCTCTGCGCTATTGCGGCTGCTTCCAGCAACGTCTGGCGATGAGCTGGATGTGCTGCACGGCGTTGGGACTCACCGAGGGCGATGAGCAGGTCGCAGCGCCTGGTGCTGTCTTGCGCCAGGTCCGAGATATCGAACAGTTCGAGCGCTCGGGCGTACAACTCGGCGGCTTGCTCGTGAGCCAACTGCTCGCTGGCGCGGTCCCCAGCCAGCCAGGTGTAGTGAATTGCGGTAGTGGCCTCTCCGGCCATGGCGGCTTCGGAGAAGTGGTGGGCGAGCGCCGGTAAGTGTTCATGTAGTCGAGAGTGGTGGAGCGTCTCTATGGCCTTACCTACGCGGCGGTGCAGGTGCAGGCGCCGCGCGGTACTGAGCGAACCGTAAAGACTGGTTCTTACCAGCTGATGCCGGAAGCGGAACCGCAGCGTTGCGCCGGTCAGTTCTTTGACGAGACCCGCTTCCATGGCATCTTCCAGTGACTCGATCACGAGTTCCTCATGCAGGCCTGTGACGACGGTAATGGTCGCTACGTCGAACTCAGCCCCGACGACCGCGCCGGTCAGCAGTGCCTGGTTGGCCGTCTCTGTGAGCTGACTCGTGCGGCGGAGCACTACCTCGTTTATTCCCTCGGGGATACTCAGTTGATCAAAGCCGTAGCCGTCGTGATCGAAGGCTCCTGACTCGATTGCGTGGCGGACCAGCTCACCGACGAAGAATGGGTTGCCTTCGGTGCGGGCCCGGAGAGTTCGGGCTAGGTTTCCCGCGTCGCCGCCGAGCGGGCGGCCGGTGGTCTCCAGCAACGCCATCACTTCGGCTTCGTCCAGACCCTCGAGCACGAACCGCTCGAGCCCGGGTTCTCGACGCAGATCTGCCAGCAGGTTTGCCAAGGAACGAGCCGGCTCAAGCTCGGTGTGACGGTATAGGCCGAGGATCATGAGATGTGCGGGGATGCTGGCACGGGCTACGTGACGCAACAAAGACAGCGTCGGTTGGGTGGCCCAGTGCAGATCGTCGAGAACCACCAACAGCAGTTCGTCAGCCGAGGCGGCGCCCAACCACGCCGCCACCGCTTCGAACAGGCGATAACGCTCAGTTTCCGGGTCAGAACCCAACTGGCCTGGCAGGCCGGAGTATCGCGGGCTGGGCAGTTCAGGTACCAGTTCGGCTAGTTCGGGCACCAGGCGAATGAGCTCTCCCCCCAAGCGGCCAAGTCCCTTGGGGAGTTCGCTATTGGGGGCGTGATGCACGTAGTGGAACAGCGCTTCCACGAAGGGCTGGTAAGGCACCGCGAGTCCCTCGTCGCAGCGACCGAAAAGGACCCGGGTGCCGGCGGCGTGCGCCTCTTGGGCAAACTCGCGAGCTAGGCGGCTCTTGCCTACCCCCGGTTCACCGCCTACCAACATCACGTGCCGGCCACCGGTTGCCGCATGGTCCAAGGTCGCTCTCAGCGCGGCCAGCTCGGCCTCCCGTCCGACAAACCCGAAAGCCTCACTGCCCTGGAGAGGTCCGGGCAAGGCCACGGCCGCCGGCGAGGACATTTGAGTCCAGTCCAGCTTCCAGACAGCCATTTCGGTGCCTAGACCGCGAAGGACGAGCGTTCCCGCCGGAGTGAACGGGGCGGTCGTGCGTGCCTCGGCTACCGCACGCACTGTGTCGGCGACCAGGATTTCATTGCCCTGGCACTGCTGGCAGATACGAGCTGCCTGCACCACTGGCGCCCCGAACCAGTCACCCCCGTACTCGGTAGCGTCGCCGAGGGCCAGACCCACCCGCATGGACAGGGAGGCGGGACCCTGGCGGTTGCGACGTTGCACGGCCTGTTGCATAGCCACGGCGGAGGCCACTGCGTCGGAGGCTGCGGTGAACACCGCCATGACTCCGTCCCCGAGGCTCTTGACTTCGGTCCCATGGTGCGCCGTGATTATTTGGTTGAGCAGACTCAGATGAGACTGGCGCAGCTCATGGAAGGTGGTTTCCCCCATGCGGATCATGAGCTGTGTGGAACTCACTAGGTCGGTGAACAGAACTGTGACGGTGGTCGTCCTGCCTGTATATCTCACAACCATGGTTACTAGATTCCCTCGACCACTGCTGGTCAAGCCATGTTTACAGTCCTGGGCTGCCTGGATGGATTAAGCTGCCACGGTACTGCGAGGTTTGCGAATTCCTTCAAAAAGCGTCATTGCGGCTCGCTTGACCGAATTCGTGTGTGCGAGCCACTGACCGAACCTCGGTGACGACGGTGACGGCGCGCGAGTGTTGTGCCTTAACCGAAGCGCAATCAGGTGAGTGCTACTCCCACGACGGCCGTGGCCAAGCCAACTGTGCCGTGCCTTGCGCCGAGGTGGTCACGGTCCGTGATGCCCTACCGGACTAGTACTCGCTGTCGTGGCATCGACGGTAACCAGGATCACTGACGAGCGGTCGGGCTTGTGGCGAAGCTGTGTGGCATAAGTCAACTTGATTGACGCCTCATGAAGGAGGCGACGTCGATGACAACCGCCACCGTAAGTTGCATGCCCGCTGACACCGTTGACAGCGCGACCGACCTGTTGCAGCGGATTGGCGACAGAGATCCTACGGCTTGGGAAGAAATCCTGCGCAGGTACGGCAAGCTCGTGTCTGCAACGGTGCGTTCGTTCCGGCTGCAGGAGGCCGACGCTTTGGACGCGGTGCAGATGACCTGGCTACGCCTGGCCGAAAACGCTCACCGGGTCAAATTTCCCGAGCGGCTCGGCGGATGGTTGGCCACTACCGCCCGCCACGAATGCCTCTACATTTTACGCCAGTCCAGGATCGCCGCAGAGTTCATCGACATGCAATCAGAGATTATTCCCGAGTCTTCGGTCGGCCCTGAACAGCATGTTGTGGATGCTGATACTTCCCGATGGTTGTGGAAGCTTGTCGATGAGTTGTCACCGCGCCGACGAATCCTGCTACGAGAACTGTTCAGGGAATACCCTCGGCCCTACACCGACGTCGCAGACGTTACGGGAGTGCCGCCAGGTGGAATCGGGCCCACCCGGGCGCGGGCATTACGGCAACTGCGGAGCATGCTTGACGAACACGAGTGGGGGGCGTGAGCCTAGCGCTGTGTGGCCGATCAGCCACATTCTCCGGCGGGAATGAGAGGCAAGAAACATTAATCGGACGGCATCTGCCCCGACTGTGATCGCCACCGTGCGGTGTCAAGCGCGAACCGGCCCGGACCAAGTGTCGCAATCAATAAGAACATTCCGCAATACAGGACGGCCAGCTCCCCGTGGTTCTGCAGGGGAAGTAAGGCCTGTGGCTGGTGCACCGTCAAATAGGCGAAGGCCATCGCACCCGAGCACAGCAGCGCCGCAGGCCTGGTGAATAGTCCCAGTAAGACCAGTGCGCCACCGAGAAGTTCGATCACACCGGCCCACCAGATTGGCCATGATCCGATCGGTGCGCTGGCCCCATGCCCGTCAACACCCCCGACTACGCCAATCAAGATCTTGGCGCCATGGCAGGCGAACAGAAACGACACCACAATCCGCACCACGGATAGCAATGCTGCGTCCCAGCGTGGCAAGAACTGATGTCCACGATTGACCCGGATCGCCGGGCTGCTGACCCGCGAGACCGACCTGCCGACGGCAGTCATGGGAGCGCTCCTTCTAATAACAAGAACTTTGCTCGCTAGAGAGCGTAGGGCCGCAGCACTGTTAAGTCAATATCAGTTAGCTTTAGAACGCTGAGCGGGTTGCGCAGGGGTGACGGCAGGCGGGCAACCAGTATGAGTAGTGATCCTCTTGCTGCCGGTCGTCGTGCCGCGCCGAGTCTTGAGCAGACGGGTCCGAATGGGGAGTTAATGGCGCGTGCCGAATTGGGCTATTTGGATCAAACGGACACAGCTTCGAGCGAGCTAGACCGGTGCGGTCCACGACGACACGGCGACACGCCGGTGCGCGGCTGGATTGTGATGCAGGCAGCTACATCAGCCGTGACGCTGTGTCTAGGGATTCGTTAACGCGCCATGAGCCCTTCGCTGGCCGCAGCCCTCGCACACCTGCCCCGCGTTCCGCGTTTACCCAAGCGGGTCCGATCGTCCCTGCTCACCGTCCATGTGGCCGCCTCAGCGGGTTGGCTTGGTCTCGACGGGGCACTGGTCGTGCTAGAGGTAATCGGCCTGAACTCCGCTGATCCGGCGTTGCGAACCGGGATCTCTGTTGCGATGACCGCCATCGCCTGCTGGGTGCTGATTCCCTTGGTTTTCGCCTCGCTGTGCACTGGGCTGGTGTTGGGCCTGGGAACATCGTGGGGCCTGGCACGGCACTGGTGGTTGGTTGCCAAGTCCGGCATTGCCGCTGTGCTGGCGGCCACCGGCGTGGCGCTGATGCTGCCCCGTTTGTCCGATATCTTTGCCGGCGAGGGCGAACCTATCCAGCTGAGAATGCTGGCTCTGCGGTCGTTCGCACTGGTATTGCTGCTCATCGCAACGGGCATCTCTGTCGTGAAGCCGTGGGGCAAGACCCGGATGTCGTGGTCGCGCAAGCCTGAGACCAAGACCGCCATCCCGGCGCCGATCAAGGCGCGCACCACAGAGCCCGTGCCCGCAAACCGAACCAACGCACCCGACGATATCCGCGTGCAGCAGGCTCGGCCGGCGCAGCTGCACGCCCTGCGGGCGCTGCATGGCCAACGCAGCCTTCCTGTGTTGCCCGATGAGCCGGGCGCGCGGGGCTGCCGAGTGCTGGTCATTGGCTCCCGGACGTGGATCGACCCTACGACCGTTGCCGAGACGGCCGTTGCCGACACGGCCGCGGCCGATCGGTCGAATGGTCGGGCAGTGCCGAGGAGCCGTTCGCAGCGGTCTTCCCGGTCAAGTAGATCACTGGCCCGCGCGAGGGCATAACAATTACTCAGCGACAGGGGCCCTGGTCCGCTCGGACCGGGGCCCCTTGCATTTGACCCCCGTTTATGCAATATGCCCACTCCCCGGACATGGAGACATATCGGTGACCACTTCTACCCGATATGTCTCCATGTCGGGACGGGTTGTTTCGCAGATCTCAAAAAGGCAGATGACCTGGGCGTTACTGGCCTCGGGCAGGGATGATGTGAAGGTGGACCTGACCCGGCTGGCTACCAGCGAACTGACCAGGCATCACGAGCAGCTGCGCCGCGAGTACGAGGTGCTCAAGGCGCGAGGGCTGGCTCTCGACCTCACCAGGGGCAAGCCTTCGGCCGAGCAATTAGACCTGGCCGAGCCGCTGCTGCAGTTGCCAGGAGCTGACCATTACCAGGCCGCCGACGGTACCGACACCCGCAATTACGGGGGGATCCAGGGGCTGGTGGAACTGCGAAGAATCTTTAGCGAGTTACTCCAAGTGCCCGGTGAGCAATTAATCGCCTTCGGCAACTCCAGCTTGGCGCTGATGCACGACTGTCTGGTGTATGCAGTGCTGTTCGGGTTGCCCGGATCGGCGCAGCCGTGGGGATCGGATGGCTCGACCGCGTTTGTGTGCCCGGTGCCTGGCTATGACCGGCATTTCGCGATATGCGAACAACTGGGCATTGAGATGATCAGTGTACCGTTGACATCCACCGGTCCGGACATGGATGAAGTGGAGCGGTTGGTTGCGGCGGATGCTCGGATTAAAGGCATCTGGTGCGTACCCAAATACAGCAACCCCTCCGGCATCCGGTACTCCGAGCAGACCGTCGCCCGCTTGGCGGGGATGCGCACCGCCGCCGACGACTTCCGAATCTTTTGGGACAATGCCTACGCCGTGCACCATCTGACAGCGATTCGCCACGAAATCCTCAACATCTTGCAGCTGGCCACTGCGGCTGGGCACGCCGACCGGCCGTTCGTATTCGGCTCTACATCGAAGATCACATACGCGGGAAGCGGGGTGGCCTTCTTTGGCGCATCCAAGCGCAATGTCAACTGGCTGATCGGGCACATGGGCAAACGGGCGATCGGGCCAGACAAAGTCAATCAGTTGCGCCACGCACTGTTTTTAGAGACCGCAGCAGGCGTGCACGCCCACATGGACCGGCACCGGGCGCTACTGAAGCCGAAGTTTGATCTCGTCCAGCGGGTACTCACCGAGCAGCTCGGCGACAGTGCGGTGGCCAGCTGGACGGTGCCCGAAGGCGGTTATTTTGTAACCCTCAATGTGCTCGATGGCTGCGCCAGCCGTGTCGTCGCGCTGGCCGGCGAAGCCGGCATCGCGCTCACCGCGGCGGGCGCGCCATTCCCGTACGGTAAGGACCCCGACGATCGGGTAATCCGTCTGGCGCCGTCTTACCCGCCCTTGGCAGAGCTGGTTGACGCGCTGGATGGACTGGTGGTGTGTATCAAGCTGGCCGCAGTTGAGCATCTGCTCAACGCCGCGGTCACGATGTGATCGGTCGGTCGACCTGGTCGTCGTCAAGGATCTCGGCACCGCACACGCCGCACGTGGCCGGCGGGTCGGAGTCGCCGAGCTGACCGCAGGACGGGCACACTCGCGGTAACCAGCAGGCGGCCTCGCCGCCTTCGTCGGGTTCTGGTGCGGTCACGGCAATTCCTCCGAGCACATCGGCGAGCACCGCGGCATGGCTGTGCTCGATGTCTCTGGTTGCGGTGAGCAGCGTCAGCTGCCGACCCGCGGCGAGCTGTCGTAGCTGCGCCACCGCTGATTGGTTGGCCGGTGCCGCAAGTTCAGCGCGATAGCGGTCGCGGAACTGGGAGTACTTGTCCGGGTCGTGCCCGTACCAGGTGCGTAGCGCGGTGGACGGAGCGACGTCTTTGATCCAGGCGTCCAGGTGGGCGGCCTGTTTGGAGACTCCTCGGGGCCATATCCGATCCACCAGCACCCTCGTCCCGTCGTCTGATGCCGGAGGTTCGTAAACCCGCCGGATCCGGACTCCTCCTCGAACCATGATGAGTACTCCCCTGATCGTGCCCGCTACATGCGTTCGGGCGCCGAAATACCCAGCAGGTTCAAACCCTGCCGCAGGGTGCGAGCGGACAGTTGGCACAGCGCTATGCGGTTGGCGCGGACTGGCTCGGGTGCCACCAGTACCGGGCAGGCTTCGTAGAAGTCGGTGAAGGCTTTCGCCAGCTCGTAAAGTTGCCCGCAGAGCCGGTGGGGCTCCAAGTCGCGTCCCACCTCGGCGAGTATGTCGCCGAAGGCATCGGCAGCGAGGATGAGAGCTCGTTCCGTGGGATGCAGCGGCAGCGTGGGATCAACGTTGCTGTCCGCGTTACCGGCCTTGCGCAGGATGGAACAGATGCGGGTGTGCGCGTATTGCAAGTACACCCCGGTATTGCCGTTGAACGACACCATGCGGTCGACGTCGAACACGTAATCCTTGGTGCGCGAGGTGGACAGATCCGCGTACTTGACTGCACCGATACCGGCCTGCTCGGCGATCTGTGTCAATTCCTTATCGGTAAGGTCTTGAGTTTTCTCCGAGACACTGGCTTTCGCCCGGGCGACGGCGGCATCCAGCAACTCCATGAGCTTGACGGTGCCACCAGAGCGGGTTTTGAACGGTCGGCCGTCCGGACCGAGCACGGTGCCATAACTGACGTGGGTGGCCTCGATGCCGTCGGTAAGCCAGCCGGCGCGGCGCGCTGCCTCGAAGATGAGCCGGAAATGCAAGGCTTGGCGTGAATCGACCACGTAAAGGATGCGGTCTGCCTTGAGGTCACGGATGCGATACCGGATGGTGGCCAGGTCGGTGGTGTCGTATCCGTAGCCGCCATCCTGCTTGCGCACCATGAGCGTGACCGGGTTGCCGTCTGGGCCGGTGACGTCCTCAGAGAACATCACCAGCGCACCGTCGCTTTCCACCGCAATACCGTCGGCGGTCAGCTCGTCGACGACGTCTGCAAGCATGGAGTTGTAGAAGGACTCGCCGTCGGAATCCTCGGGCTCCAGCAGCACACCCAGCCGGCGGTATATCTCCCAGAATGCAAATTCCGATTCGGCGACGATTTCCTTCCAGCGGACAATGGTGTCGGGATCGCCTGCCTGTAATGCGACTACCCGGGCGCGGGCGCGCTCAGCGAAGGCCGGGTCAGCATCGAAAGCGGCGCGGGCGGCGCGGTAGAGGTCATCCAGCGCAGACACCGTTGAGGTCCCGGCACCGAGCTGATCGTGGTGCCACCTGGCATCGGGGTGCTCGTCGAGGTACTGGATGAGCATCCCGAACTGGGTGCCCCAGTCACCGAGATGGTTTTGCCGGATCACGTCCGCGCCAAGGAAGCCCAACACGCGGACCAGGCAGTCACCGATGATCGTGGTGCGCAGGTGGCCGACGTGCATCTCCTTGGCGATGTTGGGCCCTGAGTAGTCGACGACGGTACGCCGGCCCTGTTCGGGATTGCCGACGCCGAGACGAGTGCTGGCCAGCCGCGCGATGACCTGCCGCCACAGTGCCGGCTCGGCCAGCGTCAGGTTCAGAAATCCTGGCCCCGAGACGCTGACGTCAGCCATCGGCGATCTGGGCTCGGCGCGCAGCGCCTCGGCAACGATGGCTGCCAGCTCAGCCGGCCTGGTGCGGGTGCGCTTGGCTAGGCCCAGGGCGGCATTGGATTGGAAGTCGGCGTGTTCGGAGCGCCTGACTATGGGATCAGCGCCGGCTACCTCCGGGACCGCTCCGGTGATCGCGTCGGACACCGCAACCTCAACGAGCCTGATCAGCGAAGGCACCTCCTGCTCAGTCACTCGCCCTTCCTCCTTGGCCATGGTGTCCGGTCCCTGGGTCTATCCAGATTGCTATCCAGATCATTGTCTCAGGCAGTGAACTGCGCATGCCCGGGTACGCGCTGGGCTTGGCGTGGCGAACGCTGTGTGTAGGAGGTAGAAAGGCATCGCCGGGCGGCTACGGCTCGCCGCGCGAACACTGCGGATCAGCGGAGGGCACGTGGACATCTGGCCTGGCTCGTCGTACCCACTGGGTGCAACCTACGACGGCGGCGGCACTAACTTCTCCATTTTCTCCGAGGTTGCGCACCGTATCGAGCTATGCCTGTTCGATGACAGCGGCCAGGAGACGCGGATCGCACTTCCCGAACGGGACGGCTTTGTGTGGCATGGCTATCTACCACGGGTCGGCCCCGGCCAGCGCTACGCATACCGCGTACATGGTCCGTACAATCCGCCGTCGGGCCTGCGGTGTAATCCGAACAAGCTGCTGCTCGACCCCTATGCCAAGGCGATCGACGGCCGCATCACCTGGAACGAGGCTCTGTTCGCCTACCGGTTCGGTAATCCCGACTCGTACAACGACGAGGATTCCGCACCGTACGCGATGACTTCGGTGGTGATCAATCCCTTTTTCGATTGGACCGATGATCGACCGCCGCGGATCCCTTATCACCAGACCGTGATCTACGAGGCGCATGTCAGGGGGATGACAATAAGCCATCCTCGGATTCCCAGTGATGTCCGTGGCACCTATGCGGGTATGGCCCACCCTGTCATGATCAAGCATCTTCGTGATCTCGGCGTGACCGCAGTCGAGCTCATGCCGGTGCACCAGTTTGTGCATGATTCCACGCTGATGGATCGTGGGCTGTCCAATTACTGGGGCTACAACACCATTGGGTTTTTCGCTCCGCATAACGAGTATGCATGCTTCGGTACTCGAGGCCAGCAGGTGCAGGAGTTCAAGGCGATGGTGCGGGCGCTGCATCGCGCCGGCATCGAGGTAATTCTCGACGTGGTCTACAACCACACCGCTGAAGGTAACCACCTCGGACCCACGCTGTCGTTTCGGGGGATTGACAATGGGGCCTACTACCGGCTGGTCGAGGGGGACGAGAAGCACTATTACGACACCACCGGCACGGGCAACAGCCTCAACGTCCGCCACCCCGAGCCACTGCGCCTGATCATGGATTCATTGCGGTACTGGGTGACCGAGATGCACGTCGACGGCTTCCGGTTCGACCTCGCAGCCACGCTGGCCAGGGAGTTTCATGAGGTCGACCGATTGGCGGCCTTCTTCGACCTGGTGAATCAAGACCCGGTGGTCAGCCAGGTCAAGTTGATCGCGGAACCGTGGGACGTCGGAGAGGGTGGCTACCAGGTCGGCCGTTTCCCGCCGTTGTGGACTGAATGGAACGGCAAATACCGGGACACCGTGCGCGATTTCTGGCGTGGTGAACCGGCCACGCTTGCCGAGTTTGCGTCCCGGTTCACAGGCTCGTCAGATCTCTATGAGGCTGATAATCGCCGGCCCATCGCCTCGATCAACTTTGTGACTGCGCACGATGGTTTCACGTTGCATGACCTGGTATCCTACAACCACAAACACAACGAAGAAAACGGCGAAGACAACCGCGACGGGGAAAGTCATAATCGCTCGTGGAACTGTGGTGTCGAGGGTCCCACCGAGGACGGCAAGATCATTGCATTGCGGGAACGCCAGAAACGTAACATGTTGACCACCTTGTTGCTTTCTCAGGGTGTTCCGATGATCTCGCACGGCGACGAATTGGGCCGTACGCAAAACGGGAACAACAACGTGTACTGCCAGGACAGCAAGATCAGTTGGGTGGACTGGGACGATGCCCGCCATCACTCAGTCCTGACCGAATTCACCGCCGCGCTCACCCGGCTTCGCGCTGCCCACCCGGTGTTTCGCCGGCGCCGGTTCTTTCAGGGTCGCCCCATCCGCGGCTCCAATATCGACGACGTCGCGTGGCTACGCCCTGACGGGCAGCAGATGAGTGAGGAAGACTGGAATGCAGGGTTTGCCAAGACCGTCGCGATATTCCTCAACGGGCGGGGTATCCCCGAACGCGATCACCTCGGCGAACGGATCATTGACGACTCCTTCCTCCTGCTCGTCAATGCCCATTATCGGCCGATCACCTTTACCCTGCCAGACGCCGCATACGGGAGCAGTTGGGAAATAGTCGTGGATACTGCAGATCCGCTGCTGGCCAATGCCCGGCGCAGGCAACGCGATGCGGTGCCCGGCGGCCGGTTGCGAGTACAGGCCCGAGCGATGGTTGTGCTGCGCTGCCAGTACTGAGACCCCTACAGCCACTGTGCGACGCCGCCATGGCCCGAGCAGGTGCCGCGCCGGTGTTGGCTGAAGCTGTAGCTGCCGTCCTTGCATTGAGCGCTGGCGCCAGATGGTGGGGCGGTGGCTTGCTGGGGTCGGTGTACGCAGTTGCCGTTGCTGTTGCGGTAGTAATCGCCGGCACAGGAAATGTTCGCCTGCGTGGGCTCCTCGGGCGCGGCTGCTGAGATGGGAGGCGCATGCAGTACCTGCGGCGCAGGTGGCGCCGTGGTCACCAGCGTTGCTGTTACGGGAGAAGGCGTTGGCGTTGTGGAACTGCTGGCAACGTCGGTGGAGATCTGCGCGCCAGGTGGTTTCGCCGCAGTATCGCTTTGGCATCCGGCGCTCATAAAAAGTGCGCTGGATATTGCCAGTGTGGCCAGTATTCCCCGGCTTATGAGGCATGGTGCTATTGGTGACATGCTCGCTTTTCGCCCAGTACACACTGTGCGTTACAGGTGTAACAACAGGTGCCGTGGCGCCGATAGGATGTTCCCAAATTTCGGCTCGTTTTTGCGAGCGCCGACCCGCTACGCGAAAATGCTGGTTGGTGTGACTCTTTGAGTGGTGAAGCTGCCTCTTCGCCCGGCGACGAGGTGTTGAGTTTTGCGTAGGTCCACGGTCATGTCACACGCTCGCTCGTCCAGGGCGGCGTGCCCGCCGGGCAGTGAGGGCCAGACTGACGGCCAGGGTCACTGTGACGGCCACACCCATGAGCAGTACCGCGATACCGAGGCCGAGCGCTGGGGCGCTGAGCGCCACCAGGATCACGATGACCACCCCGGTTGCTATCAACATCGGATGGCCGATCGCGCCGGTTTGGGCCACGTGGTGCAACCGGGCCAGCATGATCATAAATACCGCTACCGGAATGGCAACGCTGGCCGCTGCCGCCCGTTCGGACAGATGTGTGTGGTGGTCAAGGGTGTCGATGGCCAGTTCCAGGCCCGCGCCCAGTGCGGCGACCGCAGCGAAACAGGCATAGTGCCCGTATCCCCAAACCAGGGCGGTGCGCAGGCTGGTCAGGTGGACTTCGGTGCCGGTGACGTAAATCCACCACAGGCTGAACACCAGCAACAGGCTGCCACAGGCAACCAGCAGCACCGGGCCCGCGGCGGCTTGCTGGCTCAGCGCGGCCTGCACTGCGGCCAGGGTGGCAAGCACGACCTCGCCGAGCACGATGATGATGAAGGCGCCGTAGCGGTCGGCGATGTGGCCCGGGTGCCACGGGGTGAGTCGGCCCCGGGACTCGGCCCAGATCGGTACGGCGATCTCGGCCAATACCAAGATCGCGAAGCCAGCCAGACCAGCAGCTCCCGGCAGCCATAGCCGCGCGACCCAGCCAGCTTGCACCAGGCTGACTCCGATGGCGTAGCGCACCGATGCGCTACGCCCGGCAGAGTGCTCGGTAGCGGCACGCAGCCATTGGCCGACCAGCGCGATGCGCATGACCACGTAGCCGATCGTGATTATGGTGAAGTCGTAGTGAGTCAGCCCGGCCGGCACGCCGGCGGCCAACACCAGCACTCCGGCCATCTGCAGTAGCGTCAGCAGCCGGTAAGGCACGTCGTCAGGGTCGTAGGCAGAGGCGAACCAGGTGAAGTTCATCCAGGCCCACCAGATCGCGAAAAACACCATCGCATAGCCCACCAGCCCAGTGGCCAGGTGACCTTCGGCCAGCGCATGGTGCAACTGCGCGGCGGCCTGGGCCACCGCGACGACAAAACACAGATCGAACAGCAGCTCCAGCGACGTAGACGCCCGGTGGGCCTCACCAGGATCGCGGCCGCGCATCGGCCGCCACCACTCGCCGTGGGTGTGTGCAGCCGGTTTCCCTGTCAAAAAGACTCCTTGCTGGTTGTACCGCCTGGACTCCCGTGTGTACCGCGCGTGAGCATTACGCATTGTTCGGTATTAGAGGATGTTGCATCCGGCGGCTCACCCTGTACCACCATGCGCCGGCTAGCTGATGGCTTCCTAAGGCAGCGTGCTCTGATTACCACACTCCCCAGCCCGTCGATGTCCTAGAAGCACGACAGGTGTACCAGCAGCGATGGTGATGTGATCACTCGGATGCTACGTGATGCGGCTACTGAGCAGGTCAGCTTTGGGATTCCCTACGGATTAAGCTGCTCGTGCTCGAATTGATCGAAACTCGTGTCGAGTGTTCTCGACACGTTACACACCTGCCCGTCGAGTGGGCATGGTCAGCTTGTCGAATCTCGCGTCCAGTAGCGCTGTGCCCTTGCTTAGCCCCGCGGAGGTGTCCCTACCCGCTCCGTCAGTGTTCGTGCCCTGATAGGGAGTGCAGTGGTCCAAATGGCACGAGCACGGTGATGTCCGAACATAACACGTTCGGACAATTTGCTAATGACTTTTAGATTTCATGGATCGCGATCGTATTACACGGCGGGAAATGCTCCTTGAACCTTGGCTTCGACACGCGGAGGGTCGCTGTTGGTAGCCGATGAGCCTGTCTGGCCGTATCGTCGCTCTGGTGGAGCAAGTGCGGGGGAGCTGCAGCGCATGCGGATCCCGTTGGGTTGGCGAGACGCGCTGTCATTGCGTGCTTTGCTGCATGACGTGGGATGACGAGCAGTTGTACGACGCGCACCGTCTTGGTGGCGCATGTCGATCACCGGAGTCGTTCGTCGGACTCGAACGACGCCTCGGCGTGTGGTGTCGACGCAACCAGGCACTGCCCCGTGTTGTCTGAAACGTCGTTATGACATCACCGCCCTTGAATGCCGGCGGTGCGAAGGTGTCCTCGATGTCGGGCCCGCATCGGCCTGGTGACAACCAGGGTCACAGCCCCTACAAACCTGAGCGGACGCTCCACAAATGAGTATCTGGTAGAGCGAACGCTCTATTAGTGGAGGAACACAATGTGGTTCTGGCTGCTCGGTGCGATCCTTGCCGAAGTCACCGGCACTATTGCGTTGCGGTTCTCCGAAGGCTTCAGCCGGCTCGCTCCGTCGATCCTCGTAGTCGTGGGCTACGGCGTGGCCTTCGTCGCGCTGTCCAAAGCCCTGGTCCGCGGGATGCCGGTTGGGGTTGCTTACGGGATCTGGGCCGCGCTCGGGGTCACCCTCGTTGCCCTTATCGGAGCGATCTTCCTCGGCGAGTCGTTGACTTGGATCCAGATCGGTGGACTGGGCCTAGTCGTCGGTGGTGTCCTCGCCGTAGAACTTGGCGGTTCGCATGCCTGAACCCTGGCCACGGAAACGCCGATCGTGGAGTCGCCGATTCACCTGGCTGTTGGAGTGCCTAGGCCGGTCGAGGTGTTGTTTGAGCGGAGCTGCCGGTACAACGGCCATGACGCTGCGGCTCTCATGGGTGCAACACTTCTTGGTGGCCGATCGGAGCGAAGAGTCCGGGGCATTTCTCGCCCGGGCGTTGCTGGATATCCGGGTCGTCAGCCGATCTCGCCGGTGCGCACGGCAGCGGTGAAGGCGTTCCAGGCCGGCATGGGCACGGCGAGCATGTCGGTGGGGTTCTTGGAGTCGCGCACGGCAACTGTGCCAGCCGTGATGGCGACTTCGATGCAGTTTGCATTGTCGGTACTGCAGCTGCTCTTGCGCCAGCGGGCGCCGCCGACGTCCAGCGCGCGCATTCCGGGCTCCTCTCGTGGCACCAATGGCCCTGCGCAGCCCGCTGTTTCAGCGTAGTTCGGAAGCGATCTGGGTGATCAGCTCGGCCGTTGCAGCAGGTGCAAGGGCTCCATGCAGGATAGTCCCGAGAGCGAGCCGGTAGGCGGCCAGATCGGTCTCTTCCTCGAGAAACAGTCCGGTTCCGTGGTTTTCGATGAACACCAGTGCCGGTTCATCGGCAAATTCGAGGATCACGAATGGCCCGCGCAACCCGGCGTACGCGCCAATGGCCATAGGCACCACACGCATAGTCACGTGCGGTTGTTCTGCGACGCCGAGTAGGTGGTGTAGTTGGCGGTGCATGACACCGGGGTCGCCGACAGGACGGCGCAGCGCGCCCTCGTCCACCACTGCAAAAAACTGCGGCGCGCTGGATCGGGTCAGCACGGTTTGGCGGGCCATCCGGGCGGCGACCAGGTTGTCTAGCTCGGCTTCTGACACCGTCGAGGCGACGCCTTGAATGATCGCTCGCGTGTACTCCGCGGTCTGGAGCAGCCCAGGTACAACCAGCGCTTCGTAGTTCTGGATGCGGGTGGCCTTGGCTTCAAAGTCGATCAAACTGCGCCACAGCTGGGGGAGCCCGGGCTGGCGGGTCCACCAGCCCCGTTCCTCGGACCGCCGCACCAGGTCGAGCAACTCGTCGCGGGTGGATGCAGGCACCTGGTAGAGCCCTAGCAACGCTGCAACGTCCTCGATTTGCAGGCCACTGTTCCCGGTCTCGATACGACTGATCTTGCTGGGTGACATGCCCATACGCTTGGCGACCTCCGCGCCAGACAGCCCAGCCCTTTCGCGAAGTTCCCGCAGCGCGGCGGCGACTTGCCGGGATCGGACCGAGGTGTGCGGGTTACCAGGCATACGGCGCACTATGCCCGTGTCCCATACCGGGCCCAATCACCTGATCGGATCATTGCTTGCTTTACTTGCAATGCCTGACTGTTCCGGCATGGAACCGCTAGCGAAGGCCACCAGCGAGATGGTGATGGAGAAGACCTGGCACATCCCCGCGAGTGGGGGCAAGGCAGGCCCGGTCACCCTCGTCGTACGCATGCCCAACGTGTTGATCATTGACTCGTGCGGTAGGCACATCCTCGTGGCACCAGAACAAGCACAGCTCGTGAGCACCAGGATGGGAGAAGTGGCCGCCTGGATCCACAATGCGGCAGTCAGCTGAACGCACCGGTGCGGCAGACTGACCGCGGACGCACGCCGCTGAGGAGGAGCAACCACGTGGCCCGGTCACAGGTCGATGTGCTGGCTATCGCCCGACAACAAGTGCTCCAACACGGGACAGGGCTCAGCGAGCAGCAAGTCTTCGATGTGCTGCGGCTACCGGATGACTGTTTGGACGAGCTCCTCGGCCTGGCCCACGAGGTACGGATGCGCTGGTGTGGGCCCGACGTGGAGGTCGAGGGCATCGTCAGTGTCAAGACCGGCGGCTGCCCGGAGGATTGCCACTTCTGCTCGCAGTCGGGCCACTTCGACTCGCCGGTACGGACGGCATGGCTGGATATTCCGGGCCTGGTCGAGGCAGCCAGGCAGACGGCAGCTACCGGGGCGACCGAATTCTGCATCGTCGCTGCCGTACGCGGACCGGACCGCCGGTTGATGTCTCAAGTCAAAGCCGGTATCGAGGCGATCCGCCAGGAATCCGATACCGCGCACCTCAACATCGCCTGCTCGCTGGGCATGCTGACGCAAGACCAGGTGGACGAGCTAGCTGCTGCCGGCGTGCATCGATACAACCACAACCTCGAAACCGCACGCTCGTACTTTCCCTCAGTGGTCACCACGCATACTTGGGAAGAGCGTTACCAGACGCTGCGAATGGTGCGCGAGGCGGGGATGGAAGTCTGCTGTGGTGGCATCATCGGCCTGGGGGAGACGGTGGCCCAGCGCGCCGAATTCGCCGCGCAGCTGGCCTCGCTGGCTCCCGACGAGGTGCCGATGAACTTCCTCATCCCGCAGCCTGGTACCCCGTATGAGAGCTATGAGCTTGTGGCTGGTACCGAAGCGCTCAAGACAGTTGCGGCGTTCCGGCTGGCGCTGCCCCGCACGATCCTGCGCTTCGCCGGAGGCCGCGAGCTCACCTTGGGCGATCTGGGTGCCGAGCGGGGAATGCTGGGCGGCATCAACGCGATCATCGTTGGCAACTACCTGACCAATCTCGGCCGGCCGGCCCAAGCCGACCTGGACATGCTTACCGACCTGCGCATGCCGATCAAGGCGCTGGGCCAGACGCTGTGACGTTCTGCGACGTCTGTGGCCGCCCGGCCGACGAAGGTGACCATATGAACTGCGCGCGCCGCCGCGGTCTGCAGCCGCCCCGGTACTGCCCGCGGTGCGCGCGCCGGATGGTGGTGCAGGTGATGCCGGCCGGCTGGTCGGCCCGGTGCAGCGCGCACGGGACCCATCCGGGGTGCGGATGAGCGCGGTCGACATGCCAGCGCAGCCCGCTGCATCTGGTGCAGTGGTCCGGGCAGACTTGGTGCCCGCGCTTCAGGTGCTCGGAGCGGTGGCTTTGCTGGGGTTCCCGCTCGGCGCGCTGTGGTCCCTGCTGGCGCCGCCGGAGTTCGTCGCACGGTCGCCCCTTGCGCCCACGCCTGGAGGCGTCCTGCCGTTCATCGGGCAAAGCGAACATCGCTTCGACGACATGGCGACGTTCCTGCTGTTCGGAATTGCCGCCGGGGTGCTCACTGGCGCAGCACTGTGGCGATTCCGGCCCTGGCGCGGACCGCTGTTAGTCGTCTCCGCAGTGCTCGGATCGTTGATCGCAGCGTGGCTGGCGATGCGCATCGGGTTGTGGATCGTCGCCGCTTCTTATCCCAATCTCGCGAGTACCGGCGCGCCGTACCCCCGCCCACCAGTATTGGAGTCGAGTTGGGTCATCATTGCGCAGCCCTTCGGCGCTGCCGTCAGCTACTGCATTGCCGCGGCGTGGAATCGTGAGGCAGGTTAGTTCTGAGACGCCTTCTCAGCGAATTGGTTCAACGGCACCGGTACCGCGCGCAGCGTCCGCAGGAATGCTGTCTCCCGAACGAGCAGATTGCGTACTAACCGCAGCCGATTTATCGGGTCGCATTCCTCCAGGACTGCTTGCCGATCCTCCAGAGTCAGCAAGCAGTCTGCGGCGAGCAGATGCGCCAGGAGAGCGATGTCGACGTTGTCCTTGGGCTCTTCCCAGTCCTCGTGCTGCCATGCCGCCAAGCAGTATTGCCGGTGTGCTTCCCGGGCCGACGAGGCCAGCATCCGAACCAGCATCAACTGCTCTGGTTGCGGCTCATTATCGGGGACCCACTCGATGGTGCCCACTAGGTATGGTGCCGATGTGTTGTCGATATCCAGCAACCGGAACCGTTTTTCGCCACGGGTCACAATGTCGAACCGTCCGTCGGGAAGCCTGCGCGCCTCCCGAAGCACCGCGGTACATCCGATGGAGTGCGTTTCCTCAACCGTTTCCCAACCCTGCTTCACCGCGATCACCCCGAAGCTGCGGCCGGGTACCGCGCCGGTAACCAAGTCAACGGTCAACTGCCGGTACCGGGGTTCGAAGATGTGTAGCGGAAGCGATGCACCCGGGAGCAGCACAGTGCTCAACGGGAACAGTGGGACGGTTACGGCCACGCGTTAACGTTACGGCGCAGCGAGCTGATCCGCGAAACGAAACCGCTTGTCAAGAATCTGGTGGCCGTAGGACGGCGAATGGATCGGTGACGCGCATATCGTGTTCGGCGAAGCGGTACAGCGCTGCCGGCCGTCCACCGGAGGGTCCTGGAGCGGCGGTCCCGCCGGTGGGAACTAACACCCCGCGGCGGGCCAGCACCCGTTGCAAGTTAGTTGCCGACACGCGGTGTCCCAATGCGGCCGAGTACAGGCCACGCAGTGCCGAGACGGTGAACTCAGGGGCGGCCAGCGCGAAGCCGAGATTGGTGTAGGACAGCTTCGCCCGGAGGCGGTCGCGAGCTCGCCGCACGATCATGCCGTGGTCGAATGCAGTGCGCGGCGATCCGTCCAGGACGTCGGTGATCGGGTGCCATGCCGTGTCGGGCGGGAGCGCAGGATCGGCCACACAGGGGACCAGACCGAGGAATGCGGTGGCCACGGTGCGCTGCTGTGGCATTCGATCTGGAGCGCTGAAGACCCCGAGCTGCTCCACGTGCGCCACCTCGCGGACATCCACCTTCTCGGCGAGCTGGCGCAGCACCGAGGCCTGTACGTCTTCGCAAGCACCGAGCCGGCCGCCCGGTAGGGCCCACCGCCCGGCCTCGGGTTCGATGCCGCGTTGCCATAGCAGCACCTGCAGCTGGCCGTCGCGTACCTGCAGCACCGCAGCGAGGACTTCGTGCACCGCGAGCCCAACGCTGTTATGATTCATGTTTTCGATTGTAAGGCGAAAACCTAGTAGGGCCCAGTGGGAGCTGGCGAAGGAGCGATATGACCGCTACTGCTGCAACGGAGCGGACCCAGCCTGGCTTCTCGCGCCCGGAGCCGGATCGCGCATGGCGCGCGGAAGTGCGCGCGCTCGCCGACCAGCGTGACGCGGTGCTGCTGGCGCATAACTACCAGCTGCCCGAGATCCAGGATGTCGCCGATCACGTCGGGGATTCGCTGGCACTGTCTCGCATCGCCGCGGACTGCCCGGCGAGCACCATCGTCTTCTGCGGGGTCCACTTCATGGCCGAAACCGCCAAGATCCTCGCGCCGGACAAGACGGTGCTCATTCCGGACGCGCGGGCTGGGTGTTCGCTGGCTGACTCCATCGACGCCGAGCAGCTACGGGCCTGGAAACGCGAGCACCCTGGCGCGATCGTGGTGTCTTACGTGAACACCAGCGCCGAGGTTAAGGCAGAGACCGACATCTGCTGCACCTCGGCCAACGCCGTTGAGGTGGTTGACTCGATCCCAGCCGACCGCCCGGTGCTGTTTTTGCCCGATCAGTTCCTCGGTGCGCACGTACAGCGCGTCACCGGCCGGCGCAACCTGCACGTCTGGGCCGGCGAATGCCATGTGCACGCCGCGATCAACGGTGCTCAACTGACGGCCATGGTCGCCGCCGCACCGGATGCCGAGCTCTACATCCACCCGGAATGTGGCTGTGCAACCAGCGCGGTCTATTTGGCCGGTGAGGGTGCGGTACCCGCCGAGCGGGTGCGGATCCTGTCCACCGGCGGGATGCTCGACGCCGCTCGGACTACCGGGGCGCGGCAGGTGCTGGTGGCTACTGAGGTCGGCATGTTGCACCAGCTGCGACAGGCCGCTCCTGAAGTGGATTTCCGCGCGGTGAACGACCGGGCCTCCTGCCGCTACATGAAGATGATCACTCCGGCGGCGCTGCTGCGCTCATTGCATGACGGCACCGACGAAGTGCACGTGCCACCACAGATTGCGGAGCGGGCCCGCGGTGCGGTGCAACGCATGATCGCTATTGGTCGCCCGGGCGGCGCCGAGTGACCTGGGACGTCACCGCGGATCTCGTCGTGGTGGGCACAGGCGTCGCCGGGTTGACCGCCGCGTTGCGCGCCACCGAGTTGGGTCTACGGGTGGTCGCCGTGACCAAGACCACGATCGAGGATGGCAATACCCGGTGGGCGCAGGGCGGTGTCGCAGTAGTGCTACCGGGTGCCTCAGGCATCACTGACATCAGTGACAGCGTGGAGGCGCACGTCGCGGATACCGTGGCAGCAGGCGCTGGACTTTGTGACGAGAACGCAGTCTGGGCGATTGTGGCCGCTGGCCCAGCCGCGGTCACTACCCTTCGGGCGCGGGGAGCCGGCTTCGACGGCGGCGCTGGTGAATTGCACCGCACCCGGGAGGGTGGGCACCGGGCATTCCGGGTGATCCACGCCGGCGGCGACGCTACCGGAGCGGAGATCGAGCGTGCCCTGGCCGGTGCGGCCCGTGGTGCGGGGCTGCCCTTGCTGGAAGGGCAGCCGGTGACCGATGTGCTGTTCGACGACGCCGGCCGGGTTGCCGGGTTGGCGCTGCTTGGTGGTGGTGTGCTGCGGGCCCGCGCTGTCTTGCTCGCCACCGGGGGTCTCGGCCACCTCTACGCCGTGAGCACCAATGCCGAGGTGGCTACCGGCGACGGGCTGGCGTTGGCGTTGCGAGCCGGCGCGGTGACCGCGGATCTGGAGTTCGTGCAGTTCCATCCGACAGCCCTGTATGCCGGGCACGCCTCGCGGGGACGCCAGCCGTTGGTCACCGAGGCGCTACGGGGTGAGGGTGCGGTGTTGCTGGACATCACTGGTGCGCCGGTGATGACCGGTGTGCATCCGCTGGGGGGATTGGCACCCCGTGATGTGGTGGCCGCTGCGATCACCCGCCGGATGGCTGCGACGGCTGCCGAGCATGTGCTGCTTGACGCTATGCATCTCGGCGACGCGCTGCTGCGTCGCCGCTTCCCGACGGTGTACGCCGCTTGTATGGCGCTCGGTTTGGACCCGGCCTGCGCGCCGATCCCGGTGGCCCCTGCGGCGCATTACCAGTGCGGCGGGGTCGTCACCGACCTCAGTGGCCGCACCACAGTGCCCGGGCTTTACGCCGCCGGAGAGGTAGCGCGCACCGGCCTGCACGGCGCAAACCGGCTTGCTTCCAACAGCTTGCTGGAAGGGCTGGTCATGGGCGCCCGAACCGCGGAGGCGGTAGCGGCTGATCTCATGTCCTTACCGCGTCCGGGGCCGCCGTTGCCGTGCTGCTTGGTGCGCCCGATCGCTGATCGGGATGCGGTGCAACAGGCGATGAGTGCCCACGTCGGTATCGGGCGGGACGCCGCCGGGCTGACCACCGCCTTGGCCGCCGCGGGCGCCACCAGCCCGCGTCCGCTCCGGACCGCGCGTGATGCTGAGGATGCGGCACTGACCCTGGCCGCCGCAGCGGTCCTCGCCGCCGCGACAGCGCGTACCGAAAGTCGTGGGTGCCACCTGCGCACCGACCATCCGCGCACTGCGGCGCGCTGGCGACGCAGCATCGCCATCGTGCTCGACGACGCCGGGGTTCCCGTGCCGGCCGCGTCAGCACTGGTCGGAGGCGCGGCATGAGCGCGAGCACTGCTATCCCGGGACTCGATACCGACGACGTGCGGCGGGTTATCGCCAGCGCGCTGGAAGAAGACCTGCGTTACGGCCCGGACGCGACCACGGCCGCCTGCGTGCCCCCAGGCGCCGTCGCCACCGCGACTGTCTCACCACGCCGCCCCGGCACACTCGCCGGATTGCCGGTGTTTCTGGCTGTTCTCGACGTGGTGCTCGGCGCTGACGGGTACCAGGCCAGTGTCCGGCACCGGGACGCCGACCGGCTTGCCGCCGGGGATACCGTCGTCGCCATCCGTGGCCCGGTGGGGGGCCTGCTCACCGCCGAACGCACCGCGCTCAACCTGCTGTGCCACCTGTCCGGGATAGCCACTGTCACCGCGGCTTGGGTCGATGCGGTAGCCGGTACCGGCACCTCGATCCGGGACTCCCGCAAGACGCTGCCCGGACTGCGTACGCTGCAGAAGTACGCGGTGCGCTGCGGGGGCGGGGCCAATCACCGGATGGGTCTCGGTGATGCCGTGTTGATCAAGGACAATCACGTGGCTGCGGCCGGGTCGGTGACCGCGGCCATTGCCGCCGTGCGCGCGGCAGTTCCGCAATTGCCCTGCGAGGTGGAGGTCAGCACCCTCGATGAGTTGGACGAGGCGCTGGCCGCGGCCGCATCGCTCGTGCTGCTGGACAACATGACGGTGGCGCAGTGCGCCGAAGCGGTCCGCCGGGCTGCGGGTTCGGCTACCGAGCTGGAGGCATCCGGCGGGCTAACCCTGGACGTCGCCCGCCCCTACGCCGAAACCGGGGTGCGTTACCTTGCAGTAGGAGCCCTGACCCACTCGGCCCCGGCATTGGATTTCGGTCTGGACCTGGCGTAACCGCCATCTGTATACCTGCCGGTCAGCGCCCTGATGCCCAGGTCTGGCCGGGCCAGAAGGGCCATTCCTCAAACCGTCGAGCCCGGCCGTCAGAATCGAAGACCACGACCCACAAATCCTGGTACTCCTGCACTACCGGATCCCCGTAGCGGACGAGTACCCGAGCCACACCGGTGAAACCTTCCGTCGCCGTGGGGTCGACCGCCACCACTTGTGTCACCATCGTGAACAACTCGTCAGCGCTTTGCCGCTGCGCCTCCCAGTCCTGCGCCAAGGCGTCCAGCCCCACCACGGGTTCGGCGTAGGGAGAGTGCAGGTACACGATGTCAGGTGCGAATAGCCCGGCGAGCGAAGCGGCACCGGCCGTGCGCCATGCACGCTCATATCCCTCGATCCAGTAAGCAAAAGTGTCCCGGTCCACGATCACCAACAGTAGTGATCATGGATGTCCAGCGACAGCGGATGTTAGGGGTCGATCGGCCCTGTTGCGTGCGCCAGCTCAGGGGCGGGCGGAGCAGGAAGCCCCGGTGACCCGCGGGACGCAGTCGGCGTAGTCCAGCAGTAGATCTACCGCCTTGTCGTTGCGGGCAGTTTCGCGATCGATCACGCTTGCCGGCGGGTAAAAGCCGCCTTCGGTCAGGCTGGTCGGGTACATCTCCAGCGTGTAGGACCAGATGTGATGCTGAGCCCACATCCAGTCGCCAATCGAGCCGTCGGTGACGTACAGGTGGCTGGACTGCTCGGGGGTGTAGCCGTTGGTCGCGGCCATCGCTTCACCGAGCTTGCGGAAGACCGCCGCGTCTGACGCGCTCAGGCCAGGACCAGTCTTGTCGGTCGTGAAGCCGTAGGGCCACAGCACCAGTTCGGAGAAGCTGTGGAAGTCGATGTGCCCGGTGATCTGCTGTACCCCGCCGATCACCCGGCTGTTCACCCAATCCCGCAGCTGCGCGGTCTCCGGCGCGGAAAACGGGGCAGGGCCGTGGTAACTGTCACTACCAGGGCTGGCGCTTGAGCCGCCACAGCAAGCCCACTCGTCACCCCAGTTACGGTTGGTGTCGGTGCCCACGTCGGTGGTTCCGGGGGTGGGTTGCCGGTTCTTGCGCCACAGGGAGAACAGACCGGTGGAGATGTCGTACTCGGCGCCATCCGGGTTGACCATCGGCGCCACCCAGACTTCCCGGGAACGCACCAGCCGGCTAATCGTCGGATCGGTGCCGTAGCCCTGGGCTAGCCGCTTGACAATGTGCAGGCACATCTCGACGGTGAGGTGTTCCCGGGCGTGCTGGGCGCAGGTGAACAACACCTCGGGCTCGTGCTTGTCGGTCCGCACATCGTCGCTGATTTTCACCAGCAGCAGTGGCCTGCCCTGCACTGATTTTCCGTAACTGGACACCGCAACCTGGTTGGGATGCGCGGAGGCCAGCGCGTTCAACTCGTCGGTGAGCTGCGCGTAGGTGTGATAACCCTGGTACCCCACCGGGAACTTGCCCGGACCGACCGGGATGGGGGCCGCCGCCGTCAGCGGTACCAGCTGCAGGCCCCGGGCTCGCAACTGCTCTGCCTGAGCGGGCGTGGCCCGGATCTCCAGGAAGTCGCGGCCGCTGCCGAGAATCTCCGCGCCTTGGCGGGCTATTGCAGTGCGGGCGGGCGCGTTGTCCACCCCTACCACCCGGTACGTCAACGGCGCTGGCGGCGGGGGCTGCGGAGGCTGCGCCGTCGCGGACAGTGGAACGCCCAACGTCAGCATCCCCACCAACATGACCACGGCAACCCGCCACCTCGACACCGGACGGAGCGTAATGACCGTTGCGCCCGCGTATGCAGCCGGCTCGGCGGGCTATTGCCCGCGATGCGCAACGCTGGCGCATTAGGGTGGAGGACGTGTTGAGGCGGACGGACTTGCGTGACGGGATTCCCGGGCTGGCAGCGTTGCGGGGGATGTTGCCGCGGGCCGAGGTGGACGTCGACGCGGTGATCCACCAGGTGACCCCGGTGATCGACGCGGTACGTACCCGGGGAGTCGAGGCGGTCTTGGACTTCACTGAGCGGTTCGACGGGGTGCGCCCAGCCGGCGTCCGAGTGCCGCCTGACGTGCTGCAAGCAGAGCTGGAGCAGCTAGACCCCGCAGTGCGGGTCGCGCTGGAAGAATCCATCGCCCGGGTCCGCCGGGCCCACAGCGACCAACGGCGCACCGAGACGAACACCCAGGTGGTGCCCGGCGGCACTGTCACCCAGCGGTGGATGCCGGTGGCGCGGGTCGGGCTTTACGCGCCTGGCGGGCTGGCCGTGTACCCCTCCACGGTGGTCATGAACGTGGTGCCGGCACAGGTGGCAGAAGTGGAGTCATTGGTGGTCTGCTCACCGCCGCAGGCCGCGCACGGCACGCGTCCCCACCCCACCGTGCTGGCTGCGGCCGCGCTGCTCGGCATTGACGAGGTGTGGGCAGTCGGGGGAGCTCAGGCCGTCGCGCTGCTGGCCTACGGCGCTACGGACACCGACGGCACACCACTGGATCCGGTGGATATGGTCACCGGCCCAGGCAACATCTATGTCACCGCCGCCAAGCGGGCCCTGCGTGGTTTGATCGGTATCGACGCCGAAGCCGGTCCCACCGAGATCGCGATCCTGGCCGACCGCACCGCCGACCCGGTGCATGTCGCCGCTGACCTCATCTCCCAGGCTGAACACGACACCCTGGCGGCCAGTGTGTTGGTCACCGACTCGATCGCCCTGGCCGATGCCGTCGATACCGAACTGCAACGGCAGGTCGCCGCCACCAAGCACACCGAGCGGATCCGCACCGCACTGACCGGGCGGCAATCCGGCTGCATCCTGGTCTCCGATGTGGACACCGGGTTGTCCGTGGTGGACGCCTACGCAGCGGAACACCTGGAAATCCAGACGCAGGATGCGGCCGCAGTAGCTCGCCGGGTGCGCAATGCCGGGGCGATCTTCGTCGGCCCGTACGCCCCGGTGTCGCTGGGCGACTACTGCGCCGGCTCCAACCACGTATTGCCCACCGGAGGCTGCGCCAGGCACTCATCAGGTCTCTCCGTGCAAACCTTTCTGCGCGGCGTGCAACTCATCGAGTACGACGAGGACGCGCTATTCAAGGTTGCCGATCACGTCGTCGCCCTCGCAGAGGCTGAAGACCTCCCCGCCCACGGTCAGGCGATCACCGCCCGCTTCCCATCCGCCCGATGAACCCCTCCATCGCTCCTGACATGGAAACAAGCGGGGTAGGGGATTGGGTGAGTCTCGCTGGGTTGCCGTTGGGAAAGGGGCTGCGCGGGCGCACGCCGTACGGGGCACCCCAGCTGGACGTTCCGGTGCGGCTGAACACCAACGAGAATCCCTACCCGCCGCCTCCTGGCCTGGTCACCGACGTCACCGCTGCCGTCCAGCAGGTGGCTGGTGACCTGCACCGCTACCCCGACCGCGATGCCGTCGCGCTACGCACCGACCTGGCCGGCTACCTCGCCGGGCGCACCGGGGTGCCACTGACCACGGCGAACCTCTGGGCCGCGAACGGATCCAACGAGATCATCCAGCAACTACTCCAGGCCTTCGGCGGTCCGGGACGTACTGCACTGGGCTTCACCCCGTCCTACTCGATGCACCCGATCATCTCCGCCGGCACCCGGACGCGGTGGGTGCCGGCACCGCGTCGGGCCGACTTCTCCCTCGATCCGGTCGGGGCCGTGGCGGCCATCGAGGAGCACCGTCCCGATGTGCTGTTCGTGACCAGCCCGAACAATCCCACCGGGCAGTCGATACTCCTGGCTGACCTGGCGAAGGTGGTTACTGCTGCGCCGGGCATCGTGGTGGTCGACGAGGCCTACGGCGAGTTCAGCGCACGCCCGAGCGCGATGGAGCTGCTGGAGCAATTCGCCGACCGTCTGGTGATCTGCCGGACGATGAGTAAGGCGTTCGCCTTCGCCGGTGGCCGGCTGGGGTATCTCGCGGCCGCACCGGCGGTCATCGATGCTCTGCTCCTGGTGCGGTTGCCCTACCACCTGTCCACACTTACCCAGGCGGCGGCGCGAGCGGCCCTGCGGCACGGTGCGGCCACCCTGGAGTCCGTAGCCGTGTTGGTGGCCGAGCGAGAGCGGGTGGCCACCGCCCTGCGCGACCTCGGCGCCCGGGTGGTGCCCTCAGATGCCAACTTCATCCTGTTCGGACGGTTTGCTGACGCGCCGGCTGCTTGGCGCCGCTACCTCGACCACGGTGTACTGATCCGCGACGTAAGTATCCCGGGTCATCTGCGGGTCACCATAGGCAATTCTGCGGAGAACGATGCATTTCTGGCCGCGAGTGCGGCAGTGCTAGCGCAGGAGGAACCGTGAGCCGCACGGCCCGGGTCGAACGAGTGACCAAAGAGTCCTCGGTGCTGGTCCAACTCGACCTCGATGGCACCGGAAGCACCGAGGTGCGCACCGGCATCGCCTTTTTCGATCACATGCTCACGTCGCTGGGCAAGCACGCGGCCTTCGATCTGGTCGTGCGGGCCAGCGGCGACGTCGAGGTCGACGCCCACCACACCGTCGAAGACGTCGCCATCGTGCTCGGCCAGGCGCTGCGCGAGGCGCTCGGCACCAAGTCGGGCATCCGGCGTTTCGGGGATGCCTGGATTCCGATGGATGAGGCACTGGCACACGCCGTAGTGGATGTGTCCGGCCGCCCGTACTGCGTGCACACCGGCGAGCCGGATGCGCTGGCCGGGTTCGTCGTCGGCGGTCACTACCCCACGGTGCTCAACCGGCACGTCTTTGAAACCTTGGCCTTCCAGGCTCAGCTGGCGCTGCATATCCGGGTGCTGCACGGTCGAGACCCGCACCACGTCACCGAGGCGCAGTACAAAGCCCTGGCCCGGGCGCTGCGTGCTGCGGTCGAGGCCGATCCGCGGGGCGACGGGGTGCCCTCCACCAAAGGTGTGCTGTGAGTTGGGTGGGCTTAGTGCTGCTGGCTTTGGCCGGTTTCTTGCTCGGCGGCGTGGCGTCGCTCTGGTCCACCTCCCGGTTGCTGGCCGGGATTCTCGGGATCGCCGCGGCGCTGGCCACGGCCGCCGGTGTCGTCTGGTTGCTCTAGATTAGCTAGTGCCTGATCAGCTTGAGTTGGCGCAGCAGGCCCAACTGGTCCAGGCATCCCCAGCGCTCAATGATCTTGTCGCCGTCTATGCGGAAGATGTTGATGCCGCGCAGGGTGAGAGTTTTGCCAGCAGGTGGTGCCCCCATCAGTTCCGCCTGGTGAGTCCCGCTTGCGGTGAACAGTTCGGCGACGAGGTCGCCCTCGGCAATCAGCGCCTCGACATCGGAGTGCCAGTCAGGCAGCGCCTGGCGGAGCGTAGCGGCTGCCAGCCGCATGCCTTCCGGCCCGTCGGGAGCCCCCGGAAACGGCGGATCGTGGCTGATGAAGTGCGGGTGGAGGTACCGGTCGACGGCGCTGAGGTCACCTTTGCTGAACAGATCCTGGATGAAGTCGTTGACGAGTTGCTTGTTGTGTGCGATGCGATCGGAAGTCATGGCCAGATCCTGTGGCGAGCGAGGTGCAGCAACCATCCCAGGAAGTTGGGAATTCCCTGGCCGCACCGCTGGCGGGACACTGGTGGTCATGCCGAGGCGAGCAAGCGCGCGCCAAGCCGAACAGGAGATCATCCGGCATTGCCACCGCAACTTGGACAGCGGCGATGTGCAGCGCCGGGTACTGCAGTCGTTGCGCCGGCTGATGCCGATCGACGCGGCTTTTTTCGCCACCGCCGACCCGGAGACCCTGCTGTTCACCGGTGCGTCGAGCGAAGAGCCGCTCATCGAATCGGCACCGTTGTTCTTGCACAACGAGTTCGGCTGCCAGGACGTGAACAAGTTCACCGCGCTGGCCACGTCGGCGCGGCACGTGGCCTCGCTAGACCATGCGACCGGTGGAGACCGGCTGTCCAGTGCGCGGTACCGCGACATCATGCGGCCGCTAGGTCTCGGTGATGAGTTGCGAGCGGCGCTGGTCACCGGGTCGCACTGCTGGGGCTTCCTGTGCTTGCATCGCGAGGATCATCCGCTGGGCTTCAGCGCCGCTGAAGCCGCTGCGCTGGCCCGGGTCAGCCCACACATAGCGCACGCGCTGCGCCTGGCCGTGCTGTGCGCCAGGTTTACCTCGCTCGGCGAGACCCCCGGTCCGGGCGTTGTGCTGCTCACCGACGACTTCAGCATCGTCGCGATCACGCCACAAGCCGAGCACCTGCTGTCTCTGCTCGGCGACGGACCGCCCACCAAGCACCCATTACCGGTCGCTGTGCATGCCGTGGCGGTAGCACTGGTCGCGGTGGAAGACGGCGCTTCGAGGCAACTGCCCAGCGCTCGGGTCCCAACCAGGACCGGTCAGTGGCTGTCCGTGCACGCGTCACACCTGTACGGGACTGGTGATGCGCACATTGCCGTCGTGCTCGAACCCACCGAAATCCGTGCCAGCGCGCCACTCATGCTGGCCGCCTGCGGGCTGTCTCGGCGTGAGGCCGAGGTAGCCACCCTCGTACTCCGCGGCACCTCGACCCGTGCCATCGCCGATGCCCTGCACATATCCGAGCACACCGTCCAAGATCATCTTAAAGCTATTTTCGACAAGATTGGTGTGCGCAGCCGCCGCGACCTGGTGGGTCGCCTGCTCGGCGCGGCATACCCGGATCGAGGTTGATTCCATACATGACTACTCGAGTGCTAGTCGTCGGCGCCGACGCCACCGGCATGAGCGCAGCGTCCCGAGCACTGCGGCGGGCCGGGCGCAACGAGCTGACTGTGACGGCCTTCGAGCGAGGCCACCATGTGTCCTATTCAGCTTGCGGCATCCCGTACTGGGTGGCGGGTGATGTGTCCGGTCCGGATGCGCTGATCGCCCGTAGCGCAGCCGACCACCGAGCCAACGGAATCGACTTGCGGTTGCGTACCGAGATTACGGAGATCGACCTGGATACCCGCACGGCAACCGCCGCCTCACTGGATGGCGGCGCCAGCTACCAGGTGGGGTTCGACGAGCTGGTACTGGCTACTGGTGCCGTGCCGGTGCGTCCCGGGTTGCCGGGGGTGGACGCGCCCGGTGTGTATGGCGTGCAGACCCTCGACGACGGTGCGGCTGTGCTCAACGGCCTGACGGATTCGCCGCGCCGGGCGGTGGTGGTAGGTGGCGGGTACATCGGCGTCGAGATGGCCGAGGCGATGATTCGCCGCGGTCTGGCGGTGACGGTGGTGGATCAGGCTGCTGAACCGATGCCCACCCTTGACCCGGATGTGGGCGCTCTGGTGCGCAAGGCGATGCACGGCATGGGCATCGAGGTGCTCACCAATACCCTGGTCACCGGTTTCGACACCGGCCCTGGCGGCCGGGTGTCCGCGGTGGTCACCCGGGACGGCACGCTGCCGGCTGAGGTGGTCGTGCTGGGTCTAGGCGTGCGCCCGAACACCGAGCTGGCCCGGGCGGTCGGGTTGCCGCTGGGTGAGTACGGCGGGCTGCTCACCGATTTACAGATGAGGGTGCCCGGCCATGACGGGGTGTGGGCCGGGGGCGACTGCGTCGAGGTTCTCCATCGCGTCTCGCACCGTCGGATGCATATTGCGTTGGGTACCCACGCCAACAAGCACGGCCAGGTGATCGGTACGAACCTGGCCGGTGGCTACGCGACCTTCCCCGGCGTGGTCGGCACCGCGGTCAGCAAGGTATGTGATCTCGAGGTCGGTCGCACGGGATTGCGGGAGGCCGAAGCCCGGGCAGCTGGATTCGAGCCGGTCGCCGTGACCGTGCAGTCCACAACCCGGGCCGGCTACTTCCCCGGTGCCGTGCCGGTCACGGTGAAAATGATCGCCGAGCGGGGCACCGGACGGTTGCTGGGTGCGCAGCTTGTGGGTCAGCAAGGTTCGGGCAAGCGGGTCGACATCTGCGCCGTGGCGCTGTGGAACGAGATGACCGTCGAGGAGATGACCAGCCTGGATCTCGGTTACGCGCCGCCGTTTTCCCCGGTATGGGATCCCGTGCTGGTGGCAGCGCGCAAGGCCGCGGCAGCGGTGTGACGCGGACATCCGCAGTGGTAAAGGGTGACGAGAACAGATCTCATGGGCTAAGCGCGCAACGAAATGATCGCCACAGAATTATTGAAATCGCATCGCAAGGCTTTTTGGATAGGCCCGACCAGGTGGCAGCTGAAAACAGGAACCTTTTCCGGTCTCTGGTTATGGATGCCATTCCGGCATTGCGAAGTGGGACCCCGAAGGGCGAGGATGTCGAGGAGTGGTACGTAAACAGCCCCGTCGAGAAAAGATTGCTGATTGCCAGGGGTCAGCAGCAAGCGCTTCGGTCGGCGCTTACCCATGCGGTTCTTATAGAGTTGGCGAGCGACATTTTGCCGATACTCGAATCAGGCGAATCTTTAGTGCCACCGACCGGGGAAATGCCGCGGGATGATGAGTATGTTGGCGACGTGATAAGGGTCCCGTACTTCGGTGAATATCACCGCTTCATGCTGGCCGGAGTCCGGTGGATACAGCGACCATCCTTCGATCTTATCGAATCGGTGAAAAATCCCGATCATCCGTATCATCGGCTTCTTGTTACTGCGCATTCGATCCAGCTCACTGTTCGCAGTGCGAGGGCAGAACAGCACGACACAAGATCTCGGACTGCATACCAGGGGACTATTCGCGCTCACGAGGATCTCGCAGCCTATCGGCCGCTGTTTTTGGCAAACCTTCAAGATATGATGATTCCCCTGATTGCCGCGCAAAAAGCTTATCTCTCCCGCAGGCATGTGGAAGACAAAAGATCCCCGCAGTCGAAGGAGATCGTCAGGCTTGTCTTGGCGAACCTCGGGACGCTGTCCTTGCCGGCTCTTATGAAACGCGAGGCTGCCCTCAAGGTGATCCCGCATCCGGTGATTCAATATGCCGAACGCCCCATGGAGGACAAGCCGTTCGCATCTATGCGACCACTGCTTGTCGCCGTCGGGGATGTCGAAGGACTCAGGCTGGCACCAGCGCCTGAATTTGCCTATTTGCAATCAGCGAGGCGCAGCTTTTGCGCAGGGCTCATAGCGCACAGATCATCAGATTTGAGGGGTCGGGAAACGGCAGAAAAGCTCCTCTCCGCAGCGGGTGCCCCGTCTGGTCGGTCCCCTGGAGATCCTGACTATGGAAAGATCGATCCGATAACAATTCTGGGCATCGTTGGGGCGCATATCGCCAGAGATACCATATTCCGAGAAAGCCCTTTCGGGACGCTAATTAGCGGGTAAGGTCCCAGAATGCAGTGCAGGGTTGCTGACCAACCGGTCGAGTTCGAGCAGTGCTGCGGCTGCCGACCGGGCCCGTTGGGCTGCGGCGCTGTCATGCTCGACATGCGCGGTGATAATGGCTCCCTCGACCAGCAGCATCAGCCGGTCGCCGAGCGTGGTGTGGTCGGTGACGCCGGATCCGGCGGCTACGTCGGCCAGCAGCGCGCGCAGTGCTGCTTTATGGTCGCGCGCGATGGATCTGGCAGTCGGGCTGGCGGCGAGCTCACCGGCGATATTGATGAACGCGCAGCCGTTGTAGTCGGGTCGGGCAAACCACTGACCTAGTGCGTCGAACACGGCGAACACCCGCGCCGGGCCCGGCGCGGCAGCGTCCACCGCGTCACGCAGCCAGGTGAGCCAGCGCCGGTCTCGGCGCCGCAGGTAGGCCTCGATCAGGCCGTCTTTCGAGCCGAAGTGCGCATACAAGGTCTTGGTTGCCACGCCGGCCTCGGAGACCACCGCGTCAACCCCGACTGCCTGCACACCCCGCTCATAGAACAGGCGTTCGGCAGCGTCGAGCAGCCGCTGCGAGACATCGTTGTCGAGAGTCGGGCTCATTACTCCCTCACTATACCGGCGTGACCTTGACGGAAAACGATCGTTGCCCTAGCGTCGCGCCCAGCGAGAACGGACGTTTTCTCCAATGGCGGGTAAAGGTGCAACGTGGCTAACGGCGGGTTCCGGCTCGGAATCTATGTCTTCAAAGATGTCGAGATCGTGGACTTCGCGGCGCCGCACGGGGTGTTCGCCGTGGCCCGGCGGTTTGATCCCGAGCTCGATGCGTTCCTCATCGCCGACGCGCTTCGGCCGGTGCAAGCTCAGGCCGGCTTCACCGTGCTGCCCAACTACTCTTTCAGCGACCTCCCCGCGATGGATGCGTTTCTCATCCCTGGCGGGTTCGGCACTCGCCAAGAAACGCACAATGGGCGCCTGCACGAGTTCGTTCGCAGCCAGCCGAAGGCCACGCTGCTGACCAGCGTGTGCACCGGCTCGTGGATCTACGCGAAGATGGGCCTGCTCGACGGCATTCCCGCGACCAGCCGCAAGGAACCCGACTTGATCGAGTCCAGACCGCCGGGAAAGGTACCGATCGACCGGCTCGCCGTACTTGCCCCGACATGCCGTATCAGCCGGGCTCGAGTCGTCGACGCTGGCCGGATCATTACCGCCGGCGGCATCGCGTCCGGCATGGAACTGGGCTTTCACCTGTTGCGCCGGGCCGGCTATGAGGAGAACTTGATCAGCGAGGTCGCCCGGGTCATGGAGTACCACGATGCCTACGAGCTCTATAAGGACGATCTGGAGACAACCCAGCCGCCACAGACTTGACCGAAAACGGTCGTTCACCTAGCGTCACCGGAGCAGGGAACGGACGTTTTCTGGTCGACAGACCAGGAAGGCGATGACCCCGGCCGGTCACCGAACGGCCCGGCTGCTTCGACCCCGGCGGAGGGTGGCGCTGTGACTGATGCCATGGCGCCGCGACCAGTGAGCCGAAGCTCGCCATGCGGGAAGGGATGTGACACCGCCCGTGGTGACTGACAGCGCTGACGTGACACTCGCCAAACGACTGCTCGACTACGCCAAGCAGTGTGGTTTTGTCTTTCTCCGCGCCGCTCCGGGCGAGGATGCGCCCCTGGTCGGAAACAGGGTAAGCGGTGGCTGGGTGGACTTGATCCACCTCGAGGGATTCAGCCGTGACTGCTTCGCCCTGCGGAAACGAGCATCATCATTGAACATTCCAGGAGATTCCCTCGTGGAGCGTCGCGTGGATGGCAGCGCGCTCGACGTACTCAACGAGGTACTGACTTGGGAGTTGGGCGCCGAATCAACGACCTAACGCACAGCGCAGCAACCTTACGTCAACGAAATGTTGCGATTCTGTACAACTGCGCTGTGCGACTGATGTTGGCGATCAGGGCGCCTCGGCAGCGACTTTGAACGCGCGTCTCCACGAGAGCGTTCCGTACCGCAGAGCACCTGGCTGGGAAAATAGCTGAATTTTTACCCGCAATGTATCAGCCCCGGGCCGAGCTTTCTCGTTGAATCTGGAAGTTGCGGCACTTTGATCCCAGAATTTCCGAAGGTGATCTGCGGTGGCGAGCTATGCGTTGAAGCTTGACGATGAGGAAGTCCGGCGGTATCGCACAATGGCGCAGGCTGCGGTGGCAGTTGAACGTGACCTATGGGAGGCCGCGGGAATTAGGCGGGCAGCAGCGGTGGCTGATGTCGGTTGCGGGCCGGGTGCAGTGTCTGTGCTGCTCGCCAATGTCGTAGGCAGCGAAGGTCAGGTATGGGCTGTTGATGCTGATCCGCATTCGGTCAAGAAGGCAGCAGCGTTAGCTGCTCGTGTGGGTTTGCCGAATGTCGAGACTGTGGTGGGTGATGCAGCCGCGACTGGGTTGCCGGTTGGCACGCTCGACGTCGCGATGCTGCGCCATGTGCTGGCGCATAACGGGGGGCGTGAGCAGGCCATCGTTGATCACCTCGCCAGTTTGGTTCGGCCGGGTGGCTGCGTGTATCTGGTCGATGCTGATGGCACCGCGGTGCATGTGCGCCCGAACGACCGAGATCTTGACGATATGCACGACCGGTACCGTGAGTTTCACCGGCGTCGTGGCAATGACATCTCGGTGGGGCTGCGCCTTGCCGAACTTCTTCACGAAGCCGGTCTTGACGTGGTCGACTTCACCGGGCGGTACCGAATCGAGCAGTCCGAGCCGGGTCTGCGTGGACCGGCCTGGGCCGCTCGTGAGGCAATCGTCAAAACCGGTCTGGCCACGCCGGCCGACGTCGGGCGGTGGTCTGCGGCCTTCAAGCGTGCCGATAGCCGTCCGGATCGGCCGACCTGGTTTATCCCGATGTTCATCGGGATTGGACGAAAACTCGCCTGAGGTCAACGCCGGACGCGCCACCTGCCCGTGGCCGCGGTCCCGTCGCAGCGCGGCTTACCGTGGTGGGTCTGCAACTGATCAGGGCATTACCTGTCGCCGACTCAAGGATGCGCAAGATGACAGAGCAGCCGTCCTGTTGATTTTTGATCTAGTCAGTGGGTAAGCCGTATTTGTGGACTGCCACCGGCATCACCGGATAGCGCCCTTCGTAGATCTTCTGGTGCAGCTCTGCTTCGACAATGGCATGCACGATCGCTAATTGCCGTGCAGCGTCGTCGGTGGTGGTGACCTGCAGCGGCCAGTCTCCGGCAGTCGATCCGCGCAGGTGCGCGTGATTGAAGCTGCGCTTGAACCAGGCGATTACCTGCACAGGTCCGACAGGACCACCGTGTCGGGAAACGGCTTCCCGCTGCCTGGGCCAGGACAGCTCCCAACGCTCACCGACGCTGCCGTCGCTGTCCTCGACACGGTGGCGGGTGATCTCGCCGGTGTGTTCCAGGAACGCCGCGTCGGCCTCGGCAAAGACGCCGCGCACCACTGGATCGAGCAATTCGACCGCCCGGTCAAACACCGCCACCCGATCCGTCCACGACTGGGCCCCCTCGTACCGACGCGCTACGAGGTCCGCCAAGTGCCGCATCAAATCCTCTTCGCGCATCACCCCAGCATGGCGCATTCAGCCGGCTCAGCGGCGTTATGGCACCTCCTTTACCCCGCTAGCCCGGCTGAAGGCAGGTAGGGGAAGGTAAGGGAGTGACGCGGGTGGTGGTGCTGGATTACGGGTCGGGAAATTTGCGATCGGTGCAGCGGGCGGTGGGCCGGTGCGGTGCCGACGTCACCGTGACGGCTGACGTTGAGGCAGCGCTGAATGCTGATGGCTTGGTGGTGCCCGGAGTCGGGGCCTTCGCGGCCTGTATGGCCGGGCTGCGGGCGGTGCGCGGCGATCGCCTCATCGGACGGCGACTCGCCGGCGGGCGCCCGGTCCTGGGCATCTGCGTCGGCATGCAGGTGCTGTTCACCCGCGGTGTCGAGCACGGGGTGGAGACGGAAGGGTGCGATCAGTGGCCAGGCACGGTCGAGCGGTTGAAGGCCGACGTGCTGCCGCATATGGGATGGAACACGGTCACCATGCCGGCCGGCTCGAAGCTGTTTGCCGGGCTCGACGCGGACACCCGCTTCTATTTCGTGCATTCCTACGCCGTCCGCCGCTGGGAGATGGAAAGCTCAGGACCGCTGCTTCCCCCGCTGGTGACCTGGGCCGAGCATGGTGAGCAGTTCGTGGCCGCGGTGGAAAACGGACCGCTGTGGGCTACCCAGTTCCATCCCGAGAAGTCCGGGGACGCGGGCGCGCACCTGCTGCGGAACTGGATCGCCGCGCTCTAGCCGGCGCGCCACCGCTTAGGGTGGGCGAGTGAGTTTCGTGCTGCTGCCCGCGGTTGATGTCGCCGGTGGCCGGACCGTCCGCCTCACCCAGGGCGAAGCCGGCACCGAAACTGTCTACGGTGATCCGGTGGAATCGGCCCTGGCCTGGCAGGCCGCCGGTGCCGAGTGGGTGCATCTGGTCGATCTGGATGCCGCCTTCGGCCGGGGTTCCAATGCCGAGCTGCTGGCCGAGGTGGTCGGCCGGCTGGATATCGCGGTCGAGCTGTCCGGGGGTATCCGCGACGATGCGTCGCTGCAACGGGCGCTGGCCACCGGGTGCACCCGGGTCAATCTGGGTACCGCTGCGGTGGAAAACCCGGCTTGGTGCCGCTCGGTGATCGCCGAGTACGGCGATCAGATCGCGGTGGGGCTCGACGTGCGGATCATCGACGGCCAGCACATCCTCGCCGCGCGCGGCTGGACGTCATCGGGCGGCGACTTGTGGGAGGTGCTTGAGCGCCTTGACGCCGACGGTTGTCCACGCTATGTAGTCACCGACGTCACCAAGGATGGCACGCTGCGAGGCCCGAATCTGGAGTTGCTCAGCGCGGTATGCGGCCGAACCGACGCACCGGTGATCGCCTCGGGAGGGGTCTCGGGCGTTGCTGACGTGGCCGCACTGGCCGCGTTAGCTCCTGAAGGGGTGGAAGGCGCCATCATCGGCAAGGCCCTCTACACCGGAGCCCTCACCCTCCCCGACGCCCTGGCCGCCGCCTCCCGCTAACCCTGGGCGTGTCGCGCCCTGATGCCCCCTGTGTCGTGCCCCGGCTCCTGGCGTGTCGCGCCTTGGTGCCTCGCGTGTTGCGCCTTGGTGCCCGGTGTCCCGGGACCCGGTGCCCGCCCGCCTAGGCTGGGTGAATGCCTGTAGCCGTGCGCGTGATCCCTTGCCTGGACGTCGATGCCGGCCGGGTGGTCAAAGGCGTGAACTTCACCGCCCTGCGAGACGCGGGTGATCCGGTGGAGCTGGCCACCGCCTATGACGCCCAGGGTGCCGATGAGCTGACCTTTCTGGACGTCACCGCATCGGCCTCGGATCGGGAAACTACCTATGACGTGGTGCGGCGTACCGCGGAATGCGTGTTCATCCCACTCACCGTCGGCGGCGGCATCCGCGAGGTATCCGACGTGGATCGCCTGCTGCGAGCAGGCGCGGACAAGGTGAGCATCAACACCGCCGCCGTGGCCCGCCCTGAACTACTGCGGGAAGCCAGCCGTCGCTTCGGTGCGCAGTGCATCGTGCTGTCCGTGGACGCGCGGCGAGTACCTGCCGGACAGCCCCCAACCCCGTCCGGATTCGAGGTGACTACCCACGGCGGGCGGCGCGGCACCGGCATCGACGCGGTGGCGTGGGCTGCCCAGGGCCAGGAGCTGGGCGTCGGGGAGATCCTGCTCAACTCCATGGACGCCGACGGCACCAAAGCCGGCTTCGACCTGGAGATGATCTCCGCGGTGCGCGCCGCCGTCACGGTCCCGGTGATCGCCAGCGGCGGAGCCGGCGAGGTGGAGCACTTCCCGCCCGCGGTGGCAAGCGGTGCTGACGCAGTGCTCGCCGCTAGCGTCTTCCATTTCGGCCAGCTCCGGATCAGCGAGGTCAAAGACGGTTTGCGGGCCGCCGGAGTGACGGTCCGGTGAGCGGCCTAAACCCGCAGATTGCCGACCAGCTCAAGCGCAACGCCGACGGCTTGGTGTGTGCCGTGGTACAGCAGCGTGGCAGCGGTGAGGTGCTGATGGTGGCCTGGATGGATGACGAGGCGCTGCACCGCACGCTGTCCACCCGTAAGGCCACCTACTGGTCGCGCAGCCGACAGACCTACTGGGTCAAGGGAGAGACTTCCGGGCACACCCAGCATGTGCATGAGGTGCGGCTGGACTGCGACGGCGACGCGGTGTTGCTTGTCGTCGACCAAACCGGCCCGGCTTGTCACACCGGCTCAGCCACCTGCTTCAGCAGGTCGCTGAGCCGGTCGTGAGCTCACCCGTCAAGTAGCGCTGCAAGTGGGGGGCGATCGCGGCGACCACGGTGTCGTGGTCGGCCGACGCCAGCGGCTCGAGGCGGATCACGTAACGCACCATCGCCAGGCCCGCAATCTGCGTACCGCACAGTGCTGTCCGCAGCTCAGGCCGGTCCGGAGCGACTACGGAGACGATCCGGCCGAAGATCATCCGGCTGACGAACTCACGCATCATCCGGGCAGCTCCCTCATGACTTGCCACGCTGCGCACCAGCGCAGTGAAGGCACCACCACCGTTGGTGTCCCAGACCGACAGGAAGGTGCGAAGGACACGTTCGGCTATCTGGCTGGGCTCGCCGTCGAGGACCCGGCGGATGATGTCTTCAGGGTCAACCGGCAGCTGCAGCGCGGCGACGAACAATCCATCCTTGCCACCGAACCAGTGATTGACCATTGCGGGATCCATCCCAGCCCGCTGGGCGATCCCGCGCACCGTAGCGCCGTCAAAACCACGCTCGGTGAACTCGACCCTGGCCGCATCGAGCAGAGCCGCTCGCGTGTTCTCCCCGGCCCGGCGGCGGCCGCGAGGCCGGGTCTGCCGGGTGCCCTCGAGTGCCACGCGGCCCCCCTTTTTCAACAACAGCTGAAAAGGTATGCCCGACACACTGCGGAGTCAACGGCGGGCACAATGTCTTCATGGTGAGTATCCGCGCAAGTGGGATTGGGCAACTACGCCTGGATCGGGAGCGGTTTCGCGCCCTAGCGGTCAATCGCCGGGTTATCCCGGTGACCCGGACGCTGCTCGCCGACGGTGAGACGCCGCTGGGGGTGTACCGAAAACTTGCTCAAGGCCGTCCGGGAACGTTCCTGTTCGAGTCCGCGGAAAACGGCTCGTCATGGTCACGATGGTCGTTCGTCGGGGTGCACAGCGTCGCCACGCTGACCGAAGCCGGCGGTCGCACGGTCTGGCGCGGTAAACCGCCGGTAGGGCTGCCCGGGGTAGCGCAGGAATGGGCCGGTACTCCACTGGAGGCGTTGCGGGCCGCGGTCGCCGCGCTGCACACCGAGCCGCTGCCCGACCTGCCCCCGCTGACCGGCGGGATGGTCGGCTACTTGGGCTACGACGCGGTCCGGCGCCTGGAGCGGCTGCCCGAGTTGGCCCTCGACGACCTTAAGGTGCCCGAGTTGGTGATGCTGCTGGCCAGTGATCTCGCCGCGCTCGACCACCACGAAGGCACCATCACGTTGATCGCGAACGCGATCAACTGGGATGACTCCCCACACCGGGTCGACGAGGCCTACGACGACGCGGTCGCCCGGTTGGATGCGATGGTGGCGCAGCTGTGCACGCCAGCGCCCGCCAGCGCGGCGGTATTCAGCCGGCCGGCACCAGACTTCGTGCGTCGCCGCAGCCCGGAGCAGCACTACGCCGCGGTGGAAACAGCCAAGGAGGCAATCCGCGCCGGTGAGGCGTTCCAGGTAGTGGTTTCCCAACGGTTCGAAATGGCGACCGACGCCGACCCGCTGGATATCTACCGGGTACTGCGCACCACCAATCCCAGCCCCTACATGTATCTGCTCACACTGGACGAGTTCAGCATCGTCGGCTGTAGCCCGGAATCGCTGGTCACCGTGCGGGACGGCAAGGTCACCACGCATCCGATCGCCGGCACCCGTCCCCGCGGGGCGGATCCGGACGAGGACGCCTGGCTGGAAAAAGATCTGATGGTCGACGAGAAGGAACGCGCCGAACACCTCATGCTGGTTGACCTCGGCCGCAACGACGTCGGGCGGGTGTGCCGGCCCGGTTCGGTGCACGTTACCGACTTCTTCCGGGTCGAGCGCTACAGCCATGTGATGCACCTGGTGTCAACGGTCACCGGTCAGTTGGCCTCCGGGCACACCGCGTTCGACGCCGTGGCCGCCTGCTTCCCGGCGGGAACGCTGTCCGGAGCACCCAAACCACGGGCGATGGAGCTCATCGAGGAGCTGGAACCCACCCGGCGGGGGGTGTACGGGGGAGTAGTCGGCTACCTCGACTTCGCGGGTGACGCCGACACCGCGATCGCCATCCGTACCGCCGTGGTCCGCAACGGGGTCGCCTACGTGCAGGCCGGTGGCGGCATCGTCGCCGACTCCGACCCTGTGGCTGAAGACGCCGAGTGCCTGAACAAAGCGGGTGCAGTGCTGGCCGCCATCGCCGCTGCGGGGACTCTGCGCCTGGCTACCGGGGAAACCGCCGAGTCGTTGCGTGCCTGATCGTTCCAAGTCACCCCGCGTGCTGGTAGTCACCATCGCGGCGCTGATTGCGGCATCGGCGGCGCTGGCCGGCGCGGCGAGCGTGGGCTGGGCGCAGCTTGAGGTCCAGACGCCGCTGCGGGGCCTCGTCGGGATTCGGCTGGGCGGCTCGGAGGTGCTGGCGGCGCTGGGTCCGCTGGCGGCGTTCGCCCTCGCGGCGGTGGCTGCGGTGCTCGCAACGGGCGGGGCGCTGCGTTGGCTGCTCGGCGCGTTACTGCTCGGTGCCGCGGTGCCGCCGGCCGTCGCGGTACTACGGGCCTTCGATACCCGGTGGCTCACCGATCTCACCCTGTCCGCGGCGCAGCGGCCCGCCTTGTCGGTGCCGCTCGGTCCGGCGACCATCCTGTTCGCGGGGCCGGTACTGGCCGCGGTGGGGGCAGGGTTGCTTGCTGCGGCGGGTATCACGCTTATCGCGCGGGGGCACCGGATGCCCCGGCTGGGCCGCCGCTACCAGACCCCGGCGGCCCGAGTGGCGGGACCAACACCGCCAGACGGGGGTCGACTGTGGGAACGGTTGGACGCTGGCGAGGATCCCACCGCTCCGCCGACACCCCCGGTGAGGTGACACCGAGCAGGTCGGAGCTAGCATCGGTACCCGGCTGTGCAAGGGGGGCGGAAGGGGAGAGGCTTGAGCGTCCTGGAAGCGATCCTCGAAGGAGTCCGAGCCGACCTCGCGGCCCGTGAAGCTGCCGTGGAATTCACTGAAATCAAGCGGCGTGCTACCCGGGTACCGGCTCCCCGGGATGCGATGGCTGCGTTGCGCAGTCCCGGCATCGGTGTCATCGCGGAAGTGAAGCGCCGCAGCCCGTCCAAGGGAATCCTGGCCGACATTCCCGACCCCGCCGCGCTTGCCGCTGACTATGCCGAGGCCGGCGCCCGCATGATCAGCGTGCTTACCGAGGGCCGGCGCTTCGGCGGTTCGCTGGCCGACCTGGACGCCGTCCGGGCCGTGGTCGACGTCCCAGTATTGCGTAAAGACTTCATCGTCAGCCCCTACCAGGTGCATGAAGCCCGGGCGCACGGGGCAGACGTGGTGCTGCTGATTGTCGCGGCGCTGGAACAGAACGCGCTGGTTGCACTGCTCGACCGGGTCGAGTCGTTAGGGATGGCGGCGCTAGTGGAGGTGCACACGGCAGAAGAGGCCGATCGTGCGCTGGAGGCCGGCGCCAAACTGATCGGTGTCAACGCCCGGGATCTGCACACGCTGGACGTCAACCCGGCGGTCTTCAGCAAGATCGCGCCGGGCTTGCCCCCCGATGTGCTGCGGGTAGCCGAGTCAGGGGTCCGAGGACCTGCGGACCTGATGGCCTACGCCGGTGCGGGCGCCGACGCGGTGCTCGTCGGCGAGGGCCTGGTGACCAGCGGCGACCCGAAGGCCGCCGTCACCCAGCTAGTGACCGCCGGGTCGCACCCGGCCTGTCCCAAGTCGGCACGGTGACCAAGATGGTGAGTATCCAACCCGCGCCGAGTACCGCCCAGCCCGATGTGAGCGGTCATTTCGGACGTTACGGCGGTCGGTTCGTGCCCGAGGCGCTCATCGCGGCCCTCGACGAGCTCACCGCCGCTTACACCAACGCCCGGTCGGACCCGGAGTTCACCGCTCGGCTCAATGGCCTGCTCGCCGACTACACCGGCCGGCCATCGCCGATCACCGAGACGCCTAGGTTGTCCCAGCATGCTGGCGGGGCACGGATCGTGCTCAAACGCGAGGACCTCAACCACACCGGCTCTCATAAGATCAACAATGTGCTGGGGCAGGCGCTGCTCACCCAGCGGATGGGCAAGCCCCGAGTGATCGCGGAGACCGGAGCGGGGCAGCACGGGGTCGCTACCGCCACCGCGTGCGCGCTGCTCGGGCTGCAATGTGTGGTCTACATGGGTGAGGTAGACACCGAGCGCCAGGCACTCAACGTTGCGCGGATGCGCCTGCTCGGCGCCGAAGTCGTTCCGGTGAAGACTGGTTCACGCACGCTGAAAGACGCCATCAACGAGGCGCTGCGGGACTGGGTCACCAATGTGGATCACACGCACTACCTGCTCGGCACGGTTGCTGGGCCCCACCCTTTCCCGGTGATGGTGCGTGATTTCCACCGGGTCATCGGTTTGGAGGCGCGGGACCAGATGCTGGCCCGCTACGGCCGGCTACCCGACGCGGTGGCCGCGTGCGTCGGGGGCGGCTCCAACGCGATCGGCATCTTCCATCCGTTTATCGGCGACTCGAGCGTGCGACTAGTCGGCTTCGAGGCCGCCGGCGACGGGGTGGACACCGGCCGGCACGCCGCCACGCTGTCCGCCGGTGAGCCCGGAATGCTGCACGGCGCGCTGTCTTACCTGCTGCAAGACTCTGACGGGCAGACCATCGAGACGCACTCGATCTCCGCGGGGCTGGACTACCCGGGAGTGGGCCCTGAGCATTCCTGGCTGAAAGACACTGGGCGCGCGGAGTACCGGCCGATCACCGACGCCCAGGCGATGGAGGCCTTCCAGCTGCTTTCTCGCACCGAGGGGATCATCCCGGCGATCGAGTCCGCACATGCCGTAGCCGGGGCGTTGCAACTCGGCGCGGAACTCGGTGAGGGTGCGTTGGTACTGGTCAACCTATCCGGGCGGGGCGATAAGGACGTGGATACCGCGGTGAAGTGGTTCAACTTGCTGGAGGACCAGCAATGACCTCCCGGCTGGCGCCGCTGTTCGATGCCTGCGCTGCCGACCATCGGGCAGCGCTGGTCGGTTACCTACCCGCGGGCTTCCCGACGGTAGACGGCTCGCTGGCCCTGCTGCGAGCCATGCTGGACGGCGGTTGCGACCTGGTCGAAGTTGGAGTGCCCTACTCCGATCCTGTCCTGGACGGGCCGACCATCCAAGCCGCCGCGGACACGGCACTGCGTGGCGGCACCCGGATGCGAGATGTGCTGTCTGTGGTGGAGTCGATCGCGGGCTCCGGGGGGAGGGCCGTGGTGATGACCTACTGGAACCCGGTGCACCGCTACGGCGTGGACGCCCTCGCCCGGGATCTGGCCGCGGCCGGAGGGGTCGGCGTCATCACGCCTGACCTGATTCCCGACGAGGCGCACGACTGGCTTGACGCGGCGCAAGCGCACAACCTAGACCGGATCTTCCTGGTTGCTCCCTCGTCAACCGACCAGCGGATCGCCGCCACCGCCGCCGCCACCCGCGGATTCCTCTACGCCAGTTCGGTGATGGGCGTGACTGGTGCCCGGGATGTGGTGAGCCATGCTGCGGGGACCCTGGTCAGCCGGGTGCGCGAACTGGCGCCGGGGCTGCCGGTAGGCGTTGGGCTTGGGGTTCGTAATGGTGCGCAGGCAGCTGAGGTGGCGGCTTTCGCCGATGCCGTGATCGTCGGCTCTGCCTTCGTCACCGCCGCGGCGGACGGTGAACCCGGCGTCCACGCGCTGGCTGCCGACCTCGCCACCGGCGTCCGCCGCACCGCCCCGCAACCTGCCTGACCGTCCCTCCGTCCTGCGTCCGACCCGCTCTGTGACCGCTGGACGGGCCCTCTAACGATGCTCCAGCCCGCTGATTGCGTCGTTTGGGGGAGAGATAGCGTGTCGCCCGTGCTCACCGCGATGTTTTTTAGCTCGATTCCCAGTCCAGATCGGGGGGTCTGGTACTTGGGACCGGTGCCAATCCGCGCTTATGCCCTGTGCATCATCGCCGCGATCATCGTGGCGATCCTCTGGGGCGAGCGGCGCTGGCGAGCTCGGGGCGGTCAAGCCGGGGCGGTAACCGACATCGCGGTGTTTGCGGTGCCGTTCGGTCTGGTGGGTGGGCGTCTGTATCACGTCGCTACGGACTGGGAGAAATATTTCGGGCCGGGTGGAGATCCGGTAGCGGCGTTGGAGGTCTGGAAAGGTGGCCTCGGTATTTGGGGCGCGATCGCGCTGGGAGCCCTTGGCGCCTGGATTGGCTGCCGCCGCCGGGGTATCCCGCTGCCCGCGATGGCCGACGCCGTCGCGCCCGCTATCGCGGTCGCCCAGGCGATCGGTCGGTTGGGCAACTACTTCAACCAGGAACTCTACGGCGGCCCGACGTCGCTGCCATGGGGATTGGAGATCCGCGAGCGGGTGAACCCGGCCACTGGAATCCCGGACCCACTCAACGGGATCGCGCAGGGCCCACCGGTGGAAGTCGTACACCCGACCTTCCTGTACGAGATGGTCTGGGACCTCGGTGTCGCGGCGTTGGTGATATGGGCCGACCGTCGCTTCCGGTTGGGCCATGGGCGCGCCTTTGCTCTGTATGTCGCGGGCTACACCGCTGGCCGGTTCTGGATCGAGCTGATGCGTGCTGACCCGGCCACCATGGTCTTCGGGTTGCGCATCAATGTGATCACCTCGGCTGTGGTCTTCATCGCCGCGGTGATTTACCTGGCGGTGGCGCCCCGGGGGCGGGAGGAGCCTGACACGCTCGCCAAGCGCAAAGAGTCGGCGCTGGCCTCCTAGCCGCCTGCCGCGCCGCTAGCATGCGGCGGTGCGTTTCGAGGGGTTCGGCGAGTACGCGGTCGACTTCTACGAGGGGTTGGCAGCAGACAATTCGAAGGCCTACTGGACCGATCACAAGGCCATCTACGACGAGCAGATCCGCGGCCCGATGCTGGCACTGCTGGCCGAGCTCGAAACGGAGTTCGGCACCGGCAAGATCTTCCGCCCGTACCGTGACGTCCGGTTCAGCGGCGACAAGAGCCCGTACAAGACGCATTGCGGAGCAGTGATGCACGTGCCCGGGGCCGCCTTCTACACCCAGTTGGGCGCCGATGGTCTGCTCGTCGCAGGTGGCGCCTACCACTGGTCTGCTGACCAGCTTGCCCGCTACCGGCAGGCGGTGGACGCCGAGCGCAGCGGTGAAGAGCTACGGCACCTGCTGGCGGCGATGCCTGGCAACGCTGGGATGCAGCGCGGAGGTGAGCTGCTGCGCTCACGTCCCCGGGGTAGCCGGGTCGACCACCCGCGACTGGACCTGTTGCGGCAGCGCTCGCTGTACCTGTGGCGATCCTGGCCGCCCGACGAGGTGTTGCACCAGCGCAGGTGCCTAGATCGGGTTCGGGACGGCTGGCGGATCACCCGACCGCTGACCGACTGGCTGGCCAGGCACGTCGGAGTCAGTGCGAGCTAGCCATTCTCTGGACATCTGACGGCCATGAGGTTGATCCGGCAACAGGGCTAGTCTGTGCCACTATGAGACGCGCGAAGATCGTTTGTACGATCGGCCCGGTCACCGCGACCCCGGAGAAGATCCGAGAGTTGGTCTGGGCCGGGATGGACGTTGCTCGGCTCAACTTCAGCCATGGTTCGCACGCTGATCATGCACGGGTCTATTCCATGGTCCGGGAGGCCAGTGACCAGGCTGGCCGGGCAGTCGGGATCGTGGCCGATCTGCAGGGCCCCAAAATCCGGTTGGGTCGGTTCGCCGGTGGCCCCGTGCAGTGGCGCACCGGTGATGAGGTGCGAGTGACCGTCGCAGACGTGCCCGGCACTCACGACCGGGTTTCCACCACGTATGCCGGGTTGGCCACCGATGCCCGCGAGGGCGACTCGTTGCTGGTAGACGATGGCAAGGTTGCCTTGCTGGTACGCAAGGTCGAGGAGACCGAGGTGGTCTGCGAGGTGATCGAAGGCGGTGTAGTCAGCGATCACAAGGGACTATCGCTGCCTGGGATGAACGTGTCGGTGCCGGCGCTATCCGCGAAGGACATCGCTGACCTGGAGTTCGCACTGCGGTTGCGGGTCGACATGGTGGCGCTGTCGTTCGTCCGGTCACCAGCCGATATCGATCTGGTGCATCGCACGATGGACGCGGTGCCGGGCGGCCGGCTACCGGTCATCGCCAAGCTGGAAAAGCCTGAGGCGGTGGACAATCTCGAGGCGATCGTGCTGGCCTTCGACGGGGTGATGGTGGCGCGGGGAGATCTGGGGGTCGAGTTGCCCTTGGAGAACGTTCCGCTGGTGCAGAAGCGGGCTATCCAGGTCGCCCGGGAGAACGCCAAGCCGATCATCGTGGCGACCCAGATGCTCGATTCGATGATAGGCAATGCCCGGCCGACCCGCGCAGAGGCCTCAGATGTGGCCAACGCCGTGCTCGACGGCGCCGACGCGGTCATGCTGTCCGGCGAGACCAGCGTCGGTCGCTACCCGATTGAGTCGGTGAGAACGATGAGCCGGATCGTGGAAGCCGTGGAGACTGGCTCGCACCATGTCCCACCGTTGAACCATGTGCCACGGACCAAGCGAGGTGTGCTGTCCTACGCCGCGCGCAACATTGGTGAGCAGCTCGAGGCCAAGGCGCTAGTGGCCTTTACCCAGTCCGGTGACACCGTTCGCCGGCTGGCCCGCCTGCACACTCACCTACCGCTGCTCGCGTTCACCCCGGTACCTGCGGTCCGCAACCAGCTCGCTCTCACCTGGGGAACGGAAACTTTCCTGGTGGACCGGGTTGAGACCACCGATGCGATGGTCAGGCAGGTGGACCAGGCGATGCTGTCCATCGGCCGCTACGAGCCAGGCGATCTGGTGGTGATCGTGGCGGGATCACCTCCTGGCACGGTCGGGTCGACTAACCTCATCCGGGTGCACCGCCTGGGTGAGGAGGACCTTGGCTGACCCTACCGACGCTGCCTGGCACCAGTGGGATGACACTCCCCGGGCGGTCGACGGTGTGCCCCGAGGGCAGCCCGTGCTGGATCGCCTGGTGGCCTTGCTCGACCTCGAACGCATCGAAGACAACATCTTCCGCGGGGTGAGTCAGCCACAGTCTCTGGTCCGGGTCTTCGGCGGGCAGGTCGCGGGACAGGCGCTGATCGCGGCTGGCCGTACCGTCCCGGGCGAGCGCCACGTGCACTCGCTGCACGCCTACTTCATCCGGCCTGGCGATCCCCGGGTGCCGATCGTCTACAACGTCGACCGGATCCGTGACGGGCGGTCGTTCACCACCCGTCGCGTGGTGGCGATCCAACACGGCCAGGTGATCTTCGCGTTGGCCGCGTCATTCCAGGTTCCGGAGGTCGGCCTCGAGCATGCCGACGAGATGCCCGAAGTGCCGCCGCCGGACCAACTCGAGGACTGGGGGAGTTGGGCGCGACGCAGTGGTGACAACCCGGCGCCGATCACTCAGGTGCCGCGGCCCTTCGATTTGCGGTTTATCACCCCGCCCATCTGGGCCACCTCCATGCGGCAGCCGATCGGGTTACCAGCGCGTGACCAGCTGTGGATGCGAGCCGACGGTGTGTTGCCCGATGACCCCTTGCTGCATGTCTGCGTGCTTGCCTACGCCTCGGACCTGATGCTGCTGTGGTCGGTAGGCGCCGCGCACGGCCACTCTTTAGGTCAAGACGTGATAGCTGCCAGCCTGGATCACGCGATGTGGTTTCACCGCCCGTTTCGGGCCGACGACTGGGTGCTGTGCGACTACACCTCTCCATCCGCATCGGGAGGACGAGGTTTGGCGACTGGCCGGTTTTTCAGCCGTGACGGTCAGCTGATCGCTAACGCGGTGCAGGAGGGGCTGATCCGGCTTCCCCGCTAACACCGGCCCGCGCACGACGTCAACTTAGTCGTCCGGCCCTGGGACCGGCGTCCGTACGAGATAGAGCCGGTCCGTGCGGACTTGCCGGAAGCCCAGCCGTCTAGCCACACCCACACTGGCCTTGTTCTCGGGTGATGTGGTCCAGGACGGTCGCCGTCGTCGCGCTTGGATGTCGGTGATCAAGGCGGCGGCACAGGCAGTGGACAAACCCTGGCGGCGGAAGGCCCGTTCGGTGACCACGCCGATGTCCTCGTGGTGTTCACCCAAGAAGAAGGGAACTGCCACCGCGGCCAGTTCGTCCCCTACCAACGCTCCCCAGCCCAGGCCGCTACCCGCAAGCCCTGCTGGCCCGCCCAGCGTTTTCGAGATCCAGCTGATGCCCTCGGCAAGCCCTGCGACGGCATCCGCGTCGGCCCCGGTGAGGCGGCGCAGCACCGCTGCGGTCTCTGGTGGGCGGCAAACATCCCCATCCAACTGGAATACCACGCGTTCCCAAGCAAGTAGATCAGGGTCCAGCTGGCGTAGCACCGGGAGGAACTCTTCCGGGGCGTCAACGAAACCGGCAATCGATTCGGGTTCTTCATCGAGATACGCCGGGTCTCCCCGCAAGCTGTAGTTGTCGGCAACCTTGGCAATCACGGTGCGCGGGTTCGGCCATCGATCGACCAGGCACCGGCCGCGACCGGTTCGCACCACATGCGCCCACACCAATGGGCCGGGCCGCTCAGGCAGGAACCACTGCTGCAACTTCAGGTGGTCACTGGCCGCAAGCCGTTGCACACGGGTCAGGCAACCATGCTGACGCAGGTCGGACCAATCCGGGGTTGACGACGGCCAGGTTGGCGGTGGTTAACGACGCTGGGGTGGCCGCGGGTTGGTAGTACTTGAAGGGCTGCCTACTAGCGGAGGCCGGCAAGGTCCATGCCACGGAGTTCCTTTTTGAGCTCGGCGATCTCGTCGCGCAACCGGGCGGCCAGCTCGAATTGCAGCTCGCGGGCAGCGCTCATCATCTGGTCGGTGAGCTGCTGGATCAGATCCGCTAGTTCGGCGCGCGGCATCGACGACGGATCCCGACCCTCCAACACTCCCGCGCTACCCCGGGACCGCCCGGGCTCCCCAGCGGCGCGCTTGCCCCGGGAGGCGTTACGGCCCGACCCTCCGACTGCAACGGCGCCGGCCGTGTCACTGGCCTCGGCGTACACCCGCTCCAGGATGTCATTGATCTTCTTGCGGAGCGGTTGCGGATCCACCCCGTGCTCGACATTGAATGCCACCTGCTTGGCTCGCCGCCGGTTGGTCTCGTCGATGGCCCGGCGCATCGAGTCGGTGACGGTGTCGGCGTACATGTGCACCTGGCCGGACACATTCCGGGCGGCCCGACCGATGGTCTGGATCAGCGAAGTCCCGCTGCGCAGGAAGCCTTCCTTGTCGGCGTCCAGGATCGCCACCAGCGATACCTCCGGCAGGTCCAAGCCCTCGCGCAGCAGGTTGATCCCGACCAGCACGTCAAACTCACCCAGCCGCAGCTGTCGCAACAGCTCCACCCGGCGCAGCGTGTCCACTTCCGAGTGCAGGTAACGCACCCGGATGCCGAGCTCGAGTAGGTAGTCGGTGAGATCCTCGGCCATCTTCTTGGTCAACGTGGTGACCAGCACCCGTTCGTTGCGCTCGGCGCGCAGACGGACCTCATGCACCAGGTCATCGATCTGACCCTTGGTGGGTTTCACCACCACCTCGGGGTCCACCAGACCGGTGGGACGGATCACCTGCTCAACGAACTCACCGCCGGATTGGGTCAGCTCATACGGTCCCGGCGTCGCCGACAGATACACCGTCTGGCCAATCCGATCCTGGAACTCTTCCCAGGTCAAGGGCCGGTTGTCCAGCGCGGACGGCAACCGGAACCCGTGTTCAACAAGGGTGCGCTTGCGGGAGGCGTCGCCCTCGTACATCCCGCCGATCTGCGGCACCGTGACGTGCGATTCGTCGATGACCAGCAGGAAATCCTCCGGAAAATAATCCAGCAGGGTCGCCGGGGCTGAGCCGGCCGGGCGCCCGTCGATGTGCCGCGAGTAGTTCTCGATGCCAGAGCAGAACCCGACCTGGCGCATCATCTCGATGTCGTAGTGGGTGCGCATTCGCAGCCGCTGGGCTTCCAGCAATTTGCCCTGGTTTTCCAGCTTCGCCAGCTGCTCCTCCAGCTCGGATCCGATTCCTGCGATCGCATGTTCCATCCGTTCGGGCCCGGCGACGTAGTGGGTGGCCGGGAAGATCCGTAGTTCGGAAACCTCCCGAACCACCTCCCCGGTGAGCGGGTGCAGGTAATACAGCGCCTCGACCTCGTCGCCGAAGAAGTCAATGCGCACGGCGAGTTCCTCGTACGCGGGAATGACCTCGACGGTGTCACCGCGCACCCGGAACGTGCCCCGCGCAAAGGCAAGATCGTTGCGGGTGTACTGGATGTCGACCAGAGCTCGCAGCAGTGCATCCCGACCGACTTCGCCGCCGACCGGCACGTGGATTGACCCTCTCAAGTACTCCTGAGGTGTACCGAGACCGAAGATGCACGACACCGAAGCGACGACTACGACATCGCGGCGAGTCAGCAACGACATCGTGGCCGAGTGCCGCAACCGCTCCACGTCATCGTTGATCGAAGAGTCTTTTTCGATATAGGTATCGGTCTGCGGGACGTAAGCCTCGGGCTGGTAGTAGTCGTAGTAGGAGACGAAGTACTCGACTGCGTTGTCCGGGAAGTACTCCCGCAGTTCGTGGGCCAGCTGTGCGGCGAGGGTCTTGTTGGGGGCCATTACCAGCGTTGGTCGCTGTACCCGCTCGATGAGCCAGGCGGTGGTGGCCGACTTACCTGTCCCCGTGGCGCCTAGCAGGACGACGTCCCGCTCACCTGCGGTGATCCGGCGCTCCAACTCGTCGATCGCGGCTGGTTGGTCGCCGGCAGGTGCGTAATCGCTGACCATGCGGAACCGACCCGGCGCCCGAGAGGCCTTGGCGAGCGATCGGAAATCCGAATGCGGTTGCAGATCCCGCTGGACGGCGGCTTTGGTCATGTCATCGAGGGTAGGCCGCGGCACTGACAGTTTGCGCTGGACCTAAGACTCCATTGGCTGAGTTGATCTATGAGGGGGCGATTCAGCTCCTGCCATCTCATCGTAACCTGCCGGTTTGCCAGCCTTTGCAGCAGCTCCAGGGAGAGGACCCGGATCATCGTACGGCTTTACCGTAGGGTCGATCGCTATGACGGCCCCGCGCGGATTGGCAGCCGAGACCGCCCCGCATATCCATCCTCCCAAGACCGAGATCTTCGATCTGAGGGAGATGACCAACACCGACCCGAAGGGGATCGTCCGCGCGGTCCGCGAATACCGCGTCGAGCCGTTCGGTCTCTACCTCGCCCGTGATGTCATCGGCCACCGGTCCATTCGCTCGCTCGAGTCCTGGCTCCTGCCCGAGCTGGGGCTGCGGATCACTGACTGGTGCTATACCCCGGGCCACCCGCGGCAAGACCAGTTTTATATCGATGTGGTCCGCATCGACGTCGATGAGGGCTGCTGGCGCACCGAAGACCACTACCTCGATCTCATCGTCGACCCCGGCCGCGGGGTCGACGTGCTGGACACCGACGAGTTACTCGACGCAGTCCTGGCCGGCCTGATCGATCCGGGGACCGCGCAGGCGGCGCTGACCACCACCTACCGGACTGTGGACGGGCTGGCCCGGCACGGCTACGTGCTGGACCGGTGGCTATCGACGGTGGGAGTGCGAATGACCTGGAGCCGGCGCTAACTGCCCGTCAAGCCACCTGCCAGCCAATGCGCCCCGCCCATTGTTCGGCCCGGTCCAGTGCACCGTGCACGAACGGGGTCTTGGCGTGGGCGTAGGCGTCGATGTTTTCCCACTGTTGGGCCGCCAACCGGTGCTTGAGCTGCGCGTAGTCGATGGCACCGGATGGGTGGGCACGCAGCCAGTCGCGCAGTAGCAGCGCTTCGCGCCAGGCAGGGGAACTAGCCGTCCGGATGTGACAGTTGACGGCTCGGGCCGGATCGGCATTGGTCGCCATCGCCTTGTCCCACACGGAGCCGTCCCGGGCGTTGTCCCACCAACGACCATGCTGGCCGACCAGGCCAACTGTGATGAGCTCGTCGGCGATGTGGCTCGTTGTGCCTAGATCACCGACCACAACCTGTACGTCCAGCACATCCTTGGCGTCCAGTCCGGGAACTGCTGTCGAGCCGATGTGATCAATGCGGTGTGCCCGCTCGCCTGCCACCCGGGTGATCCGGGCGATCACCCGCCGCGCCTGGTCTGGCCAAGTCGGATCCGGCGCCGCCACGACGGGGCAAGCTGCGCGTGCGGCACCGCTGTGGTGGCGCAGGTTGGTCTCGAAGGGCACAAGTCGTTGCGTCCATAACCGGTCCACGGCCGCCAACGTGCGTTCGGCAGCTGCGCTGTTGTCCAGCCACACGTCCGCAACCGCCTGGCGTTGTGCATCGGTGGCCTGCGCCGCGATCCGCGCAGCGGCATCAGGGTGGGCCATACCGCGTTGCTCGACTAGCCGGCGCAGCCGCACAGCGGCGTCCGCATAGACCACCACCACCAGCGGGAATTGGGCAGCCAGGTCGTTTTCGACCAAGAGCGGAACGTCGTGAACCACGATGGCGTCGGGTGGTGCGGCCGCGACCAACTCCGCGGAGCGGGCGGCGACCAGCGGGTGCACGATGGCGTTGAGCCGGCGCCGGGCTTCAGCATCATCGAACACCCGCGCGGCCAGTGCCGACCGGTTCAGCGTGCCATCCTCAGCGAGGACTTCATCGCCGAAGTCGTCTACCACGGCGCGCAGCCCCGGGGTGCCGAACTCAACGACCTCGCGAGCGATCCGGTCGGAGTCGATGATCCACGCCCCGCAGTGCGCCAACCGGGCAACAACCATCGACTTACCGGAACCGATCCCCCCAGTCAGCCCTATCCGAAGCATCGGGCAATGCGAGCGTGCGACCTACACGCCGCCGGATAACTTCTCCCGCAGCGCCGCCAGCTGTTCATCACTGGCCAGCGAGCCCGACCCGGCATCATCGGACGCGGTAGGAGCCTCACCTCCATCTGCCGAGGAGTAACTCTGATCCTCAGCAGCCTCCGACTCAGCCTCGGACGCCTTGGTGACCTGCTTGCGGTGTTGCTCGAAGCGGATCTGAGCCTCGGCGTACGCGCGTTCCCACTCCTGACGCTGTTTCTCGTAGCCCTCAAGCCAGTCGTTGGTCTCCGGGTCGAAGCCCTCCGGATAGATGTAGTTGCCCTCGCTGTCGTACTCGGCAGTCATGCCGTACTGCGTGGGATCGAACTCCATGTCGGGGGACAGGCCCTCGTTGGCCTGCTTGAGGGACAGCGAGATCCGCCGGCGATCGAGGTCAATGTCGATCACCTTGACCATCACGTCATCGCCTACCTGCACGACTTGCTCGGGGATCTCAACATGCCGCTGCGACAGCTCGGAGATGTGCACCAAGCCCTCGATGCCCTCTTCCACCCGGACAAACGCACCGAAAGGTACGAGCTTGGTGACTTTGCCGGGCACGATCTGACCGATCTGGTGGGTCCTGGCGAACTGGCGCCACGGGTCTTCCTGAGTGGCCTTGAGCGACAGGGACACCCGCTCGCGGTCCAAGTCCACGTCGAGCACCTCGACGGTGACTTCCTGGCCAACCTCGACGACCTCACTGGGGTGATCGATGTGCTTCCAAGACAGCTCGGAGACGTGCACCAAGCCGTCCACACCACCGAGATCGACGAAGGCACCGAAGTTGACGATGGAGGACACCACGCCCTTGCGGACCTGGCCCTTGGCCAGCTGGTGGAGGAACTCGCTGCGCACCTCCGACTGGGTCTGCTCAAGCCACGCCCGCCGGGACAGCACCACATTGTTGCGGTTCTTGTCCAACTCGATGATCTTGGCCTCGAGCTCGCGACCCACGTAGGGCTGCAGATCGCGGACCCGCCGCATCTCGACCAGCGAGGCGGGCAGGAAACCGCGCAACCCGATATCGAGAATCAGGCCACCCTTCACCACCTCGATGACCGTGCCGCGCACCGGCTCCTCGTTTTCCTTGAGCCGCTCGATGTTGCCCCAGGCACGCTCGTACTGGGCGCGCTTCTTGGACAGGATGAGGCGGCCTTCCTTGTCCTCCTTCTGGAGAACGAGGGCCTCGACCTCATCACCCACCGACACGACCTCAGCTGGGTCGACGTCGTGTTTGATGGACAGCTCCCGGGACGGGATCACGCCCTCGGTCTTGTAGCCGATGTCGAGCAGCACCTCGTCACGGTCGACTTTGACGATGGTGCCTTCGACGATGTCGCCATCGTTGAAGTACTTGATGGTTTTGTCGATGGCGGCGAGGAAGTCCTCCTCCGTCCCGACGTCGTTGATCGCAACCTGCTGGGTGGTCGGGGCGGTGGTGGTGTCGGTGGACATGCGGTGGGTTGCTCCGAAGGGATAGGGTCGAGCACTGATGTGCTGTTAACGGTGGTAACTGTATTTTGGGTGTGATGCTGCGCGGATGAGCGTACTACGACGGATCATCCTCACCCGGACAACCTGGGCAGCAGGAAGCCACAGCGCAATTCGATCCTACCCAGGCGGGAGTCGTAGCAGCAAACTCAACCCCGGCCGATGTCGGCTACCTGGTGAGAGACTGCCCCGGTGACCGACCCGTCGCAAGCGCGAGTGTTCGAGCACGAGCAGGGCCACCAGCGGGCTGAGGCCGCTCTGGGCACCGTCGGCGTGGTGAAGCGAGGAGTCAGTGATCCGGATACGGTGGCGGCCAATCGCCGGTGGTGGGATGCCGATGCCGAGGACTATCTCGCCGAACACGGCGACTTTCTCGGTCTGGTGGACTTTGTGTGGTGCCCGGAGGGATTGCGGGAGTCCGAGGCCGGGCTGCTCGGCGACGTCGCAGGCCGGCGGGTGCTCGAGGTCGGTTGCGGATCGGCGCCATGCGCCCGCTGGCTGGCCGATCACGGCGCGCAAGTCATCGGCCTGGATCTGTCGGTCGGGATGTTGCGACAAGCGGTGGACGCGGCGCGGGAGACCGGCATCTGCGTCCCGCTGGTGCAGGCCGACGCAACCCGGTTGCCCTTCGCTGACCGTAGTTTCGACCTGGCCTGCTCAGCGTTCGGGGCGGTGCCGTTTGTTGCTGACTCGGCCGCAGTGATGCGAGAAGTGGTGCGGGTGCTCCGGCCTGGCGGCTGGTGGGTTTTCGCCGTCACGCATCCGATGCGCTGGATCTTCCCCGACGATCCAGGGGAAGCCGGTTTGACCGTGGCGCAGTCTTATTTCGACCGCACTCCTTACGTCGAGGTGGACGGCCTCGGGCAGCCTACCTACGTGGAGCATCACCGAACCCTGGGCGATCGGGTTCGGGAAATTGTCGCCGCCGGCCTCACGCTGGAAGACCTCATCGAGCCGGAATGGCCGCCCGACCTGGACCGGAATTGGGGGCAATGGAGCCCGCTACGCGGCGCGCTGTACCCCGGAACCGCTATCTTTTGCTGCCGTCGGCACTGACGGTGCGCTCAGTGCGCTGCGTCGTCCCAACTCCGGCCTACTCCCACCGATACCTCCAGCGGCACCTCGAGGGCATACGCCGACGCCATCTCTCGACGTACCAGGGCGTCCAATGCTGCCCGTTCGTCGTCGGCGACTTCCAGGACCAACTCATCGTGGACCTGCAGGAGCATCCGGGAACGCAGCCCCTCGGCGCGCAACGCCCGATCGACGTTGAGCATCGCCACTTTGATGATGTCCGCGGCGCTGCCCTGGATCGGCGCGTTGAGCGCCATGCGCTCAGCCATGTCACGACGCTGCCGGTTGTCGCTGACCAGGTCGGGCAGGTAGCGCCGCCGCCCCATGATGGTGGCGGTGTAGCCGTCCACCCGTGCCTTGTCCACGATGGCGCGCAGGTAGTCACGAACTCCACCGAAGCGGGCGAAGTATTCCTCCATCAGTTCCCGCGCTTCCTCGGTGGAAATCCGCAATTGGGCGGACAGACCGAAAGCGGACAGGCCGTAAGCCAGCCCGTAATTCATCGCCTTGATCTTGGCGCGCTGTTCGCCGGTCACGGCGGCAGTGTCGACGCCGAATACCCGGGCCGCCGTGGCAGCATGGAAGTCGTGACCTGACGTGAAAGCCTCGATCAACGCGGTATCCGCAGACAGATGTGCCATGATCCGCATCTCGATCTGGCTGTAATCGGCCGTCATCAGCTCCGCGTATCCCGGGCCGACTACGAAGGCCGTACGGATGCGGCGGCCAGACTCGGTGCGGATCGGGATGTTCTGTAAGTTTGGCTCGGTTGATGACAGCCGCCCCGTTGCGGCGATCGTCTGGTTGTAGGTGGTGTGGATCCGCCCATCGTCGGCAACGGTTTTCAGCAGTCCATCCACCGTGGTCTTGAGTCGGGTTGCGTCGCGGTGTGCCAGCAGGTGGGCCAGCAAGGGATGCCCGGTCGTCTCATAAAGCGTCTGCAGCGCATCAGCGTCGGTGGTGTAGCCAGTCTTGGTGCGCTTGGTCTTGGGCATGCCCAACTCATCGAACAGCACCACCTGTAGCTGCTTGGGCGATCCCAGGTTCACCTCGTGACCGATCACCCCGAAGCAGTCTTGTTCGGCCTGCTTCACCGCGGCGGCAAAGCTGGCCTCCAACTCGGCCAGCACATCACCATCGACCGCGATGCCGGCGGCTTCCAACTCGGCCAGCACGGCCAGCAACGGTAGCTCCAGGTCGGTCAGTAGAGACCGGCCCGCTATCCGGTCCAGCTCGGTGTCCAGTGCGTCGGCTAGCTCGGCCACAGCGCGGGCGCGCAGGATGTCATCGGCTACCCGCGCGGCGGTGTCCTCGTCCTCGAACAAGCTCGGCTGGCCGGCATCACTGGCCTCTACCCGCAGTTCCCGGTGCAGGTAGCGCAGCACCAGATCGGCGAGGTCGAAGGAGCGCTGTCCCGGCCGGACCAGGTAGGCGGCCAGCGCCGTGTCACTGGTCAGCCCGGCCAGGGCGATGCCCCGCGCCCGCAACGCGTGCAGCAGCGGCTTGGCATCATGCGCGGCTTTGGGAAAAGCCGGATCGGCCAGCCACTGCGCCAGGGCACGCTCGTCGTCGGGACTCAACGCTTGTGGGTCGAGGTAACCACCATCGCCGTCGGCAGCAGCCAGGGCCAGGCTCTCCAGATCACCGACTCCCCGCGCCCAGCTGCCCCGGAAAGCCAGCCCGGTCCGGCGCCCGTCGCTGACATGCTCGGCCAGCCAGGCAGCCAATCCGCCGGTCTCGATCACCTCGCCGCGCACCTGAAAGCCCTCTTCGGCCTCGGGCTCGGGAGCGCTCAACGTGGCGAACAGCCGGTCGCGCAGGACCCGAAACTCCAGCTCGTCAAACAGCCGGTGCACGGCATCCCGGTCCCAGGGCTTGAGCACCAGGTCAGCAGGTTGCTCGGAGATGTCGACGTTACGAACCAGCTCGGTAAGCCGGCGGTTGAGCAGCACTGAGGCGAGGTTTTCCCGTAGAGCGTCACCCGCCTTGCCCTTGACCTCGTCCACCCGGTCAATCAGGGCATCCAGCGAACCGAACTCCCGCACCCATTTTGCTGCGGTCTTGTCTCCCACTCCCGGAATGCCGGGCAGGTTGTCTGAGGGATCACCACGTAGCGCGGCGTAGTCCGGGTACTGCTGCGGGGTCAGGCCGTAACGCTCGGCCACCTCCGCGGGGGTGAACCGGGTCAGGTCCGAGACGCCTTTGCGCGGGTAGAGCACCGTCACCTGATCGCTGACCAGCTGCAGGGTGTCCCGATCACCGGTGCAGACCAGCACCTCGAATCCCGCCGGCTCGGCCCGTGTCACCAGGGTCGCGATGAGATCGTCAGCTTCGTAATCCTCCCTGGTGAGCACTGGGATCCCGAGGGTGGCGAGCACGTCTTGGATCAGTGACACCTGCCCGCGAAACTCGTCGGGTGTACTGCTGCGGTTGGCTTTGTACGGCGCATAGACCTCGGCACGGAAGGTCTTGCGGGAGACGTCGAATGCCGCAGCGACATGGCTGGGCTGCTCATCGCGAAGCAGGTTGATCAGCATTGAAGTGAAGCCGTACACGGCGTTGGTGGTCTGCCCGGTGCTGGTGCGGAAATTCTCCGCGGGTAGCGCGAAGAACGCCCGGTAGGCCAGTGAGTGGCCATCGAGCAATAGCAGCCGCGGTGCAGAAGCCATCACGGCCAGCGAGTCTAGGCCTGACCACCGACACTGCGGTGGGTCAGTACCCGCGGCGGATGGCTGCACCGGGCGATAAGCGGACCTCTGTGCGAACTGCGGTCAACTGGACCTGCTGGTGACGGCGTCCGGTCGATAGCTCACTATGAGCACCTGGTCGGCGGACGGGGTCGCACCGGACCCCGGGGGCCGCCGTCGACCCCTGGGCAGAAGGAGACACCCGCCTGTGCGACCGCGACCACCAGGCCTGGTCGGAAATTCGAAGGACGCTGCCGCGCGGTCCGATGATCTCGCCTCCGGCTGGTTCCACCTCTCGGTGGTACGTGCACTGGTTGTGGCGCTGGTTGGTCCCCTGATCGTGGGCGCTGTGCTGCTCGGTGCGGCAGTGCCGGCATTGGCGAGTCAGCCACCGCCCACCCCGCCTACACCGTCCCAGTCCCCACTCCCACAGCCTCCGTCTGAACAACCATCACCTGAGCAGGGTTTACCGGTCAGCGGAACCCTGCGCAACGCTGATGGAAGGTTGCTGGCCGGTGTGCAGGTGCAGGTCTTTGACTCCACCGGCCAGCAGGTTGCTTCGACCACCTCGAACACCAGTGGTCGCTGGGAGCTGGTTGTGCCGCGGCCGGGCCGCTACACCTTCCGGATCGACCCACGGTCCGTGCCACGTGGCGTCAACGTGCTGCAGGGTGAGGTGGTGCGCGACGTGGTCCCCGGGACGCTACCGCTGGTCGTGTTCCGATTCGGGGAGCAACGTGGCGGCTTGCAGACGACGGCGAGCGCGGAAGCCGTGCGGGTGCTGGTGGACGGTATCCGGTTCGGTCTGGTCATCGGGATCACCGGAATAGGGCTGTCATTGATCTTCGGAACGACCGGGTTGACCAACTTCGCGCACGGGGAGCTCGTCACGATCGGAGCGGTGGTGGCCTGGACGCTGAACGTGACCGCTGGACTCCAGCTGATCTGGGCCACCGTGCTGGCGGTCATAGTCGGCGCGGCTCTCGGCGCGGTGACCGACCTGGCCATCTGGCGGCCAATGCGGCGGCGCCGGGCTGGACTGATCGCCCAGCTGGTCATCTCCATCGGGTTGGCTCTCGCGCTGCGTTACCTGGTGCTGATCTACTTCGGCGGTCGATCCGAGTCGTTCGCTGACTACACCAATCAGGTGGAGCGCAACTACGGGTTCATCAGCATTACCGACAAAGACCTCGCCACGATCGTGATCAGCTTGGCCGTGCTGATCGGGATCGCGCTGCTGCTGCAACGCACCCGGATCGGCAAGGCGATGCGGGCAGTGGCCGACAACCGAGACCTGGCCGCCTCGTCAGGGATCAACGTTGAGCGGGTCGTGCTTTTCGTGTGGGCCTTGGCCGGCGCGCTCGCGACACTGGGCGGCGTGCTGTTCGGCCTGTCCGAGTTAGGCGGAACGGTGCAGTACGAGATGGGTTTCAGTCTCCTGCTGCTGATGTTCGCTGGAGTGATCCTGGGCGGGCTGGGTACCGCCTACGGCGCCCTGGTGGGTTGCCTGGTCGTCGGAGTTCTGGTGCAGGTGTCGGCCCAATTCATCCCGGTCGACCTCAAATACCTGGGCGGTCTGGCGGTGCTCATCGTCATCCTGGTGATCAGGCCGCAGGGCCTGTTAGGCAGCCGCGCGCGGATCGGATGAACAGATGATCGACATCTCAACCCTGCTCGCCAACGGTGTTGCAGCGGCGGTCGGTCCCTCGACGATCTTCTTTGCGTTGCTGGCGATCGGACTGAACATCCAATTCGGTTACGCCGGACTGCTCAACTTCGGTCAGATCGGGTTTGCCCTGGTCGGCGCGTACGGAATGGGCATCGCGGTGGTGCACTTCGGCCTGCCGCTGTGGTCGGGAGTGCTGGTTGGGGTCCTTGCCGGCGTGGTGCTCGCGCTGTTGCTGGGCATCCCGACGCTACGGCTGCGCGCGGACTACCTCGCGATCGTCACGATCGCCGCAGCGGAGATCCTGCGGCTGATCACCCGGTCAACCTCGATGACCAACTTTTCCGGCGGGACCCAAGGGCTCACCGGCTATGGACAAGCTTTCCGGCAACCGTCTCCCTTTGACAACGGCCGGTTCTACAATGTTTTCGGAGTACGTTTCTTGGGTCAGGATCTGTGGTCGATCTGCGTCGGCTGGGCGGTGGTCGGGCTTTCGCTGATCCTGGTGTTCCTGCTGGTACGCAGTCCCTGGGGCCGTGTCCTCAAAGCAATCCGGGAGGACGAGGATGCAGCTCGAGCGCTAGGGAAAAACGTCTTCGTCTACAAGATGCAGGCCCTGGTACTGGGCGGGGTGTTCGGTGCGATTGGCGGCATCATCTTCGCGTTGACCACGCAGTCGCTCACTCCTGATTTCTACTCGCCGCCGCAAACCTTCTTCGCCTATGCGGCACTCATCATTGGCGGCGCCGCGCGAGTATTCGGTCCGGTGATTGGTTCGATGATCTTCTGGTTCGTGCTGTCGATCACTGACAACTTCTTGCGCCAGGCCACTGCAGGAAGTAACCCGCTGATCTCGTTTATCGATAATCAAGATGTCGGTGCTATCCGGTTCATCCTGGTTGGCGTGGGGCTTGCGCTGCTGATGGTGTTCCGGCCGCAAGGCATCTTCGGTAACCGGAGTGAGGTGTTGCTCGATGCGCGCTGAACACCCAGTCATCGACGTCTCCGCGCTACCCGGTGCTGCCAAGCCCGATCCGGTCCTGATGATCGATTCGGTCACTCGTTCGTTCGGCGGCTTACGCGCCGTCGACGTGGAGCATCTGGAATTCCAGCGGGGCTGGATCACCGGATTGATCGGCCCGAATGGAGCTGGGAAAACCACGCTGTTCAACCTGATTACCGGGTTCGACCGGCCCAACACCGGGCAGTGGACATTCAATGGAACGCCACTGTCCGGGCTTGCCGCGCATCAGGTGGCACGCTGCGGGGTGGTCCGTACCTTCCAGCTCACCAAGGCACTGGCCAAGCTCACCGTGCTGGACAACATGCGCCTGGCCGCCCCGCGACAGAGCGGTGAACGGTTTTTTGGTGCTCTGCTGAGCTCGTGGGGACGGCAGGAGCGGGCCATCACTGAGAAAGCGATGGACCTACTCACCCGGTTCCGGCTGGATGCCAAGGCCGGCGATCTCGCCGGCTGCCTGTCCGGCGGTCAGCGCAAGCTGCTGGAAATGGCCCGAGCGCTGATGATGGACCCCATTGTGGTGATGCTCGACGAACCGATGGCCGGGGTGAACCCCGCGCTCACCGAGAGCCTGTTGCAGCACGTCAAGTCGCTGCGCGAGGACGGTATGACGGTGGTATTCGTCGAGCACGACATGGATGTCATCCGGGATATCAGCGATTGGGTGGTGGTCATGGCGCAGGGCCGGGTGATCGCCGAAGGGCGGCCTGACACGCTGTCGTCCAACAAGGCGGTCGTCGACGCCTACCTCGGTTCGCACCACGATCAGGCACTGGAGTTCGACGCCGAGGGCAACCCGGTGGGGCAGACGGCACAGCTCGCGGCCGAGATGCACAGCGAGCTGGAAGCAGCCATCGAACGTGGTAAGGGCCTCTCGGCGTGACAGGCTCGGCTGGCCATGGCTCGACCACTGACGGGTTGTCCCCGGCGGAGCTGGCGGCAACCCCGCAGCGGCATCGTGACCTGGCGCGCGGAGCGTTATTGCGCACTGACGATCTGTTGGCCGGGTACCTGCCAGGCGTGAACATCCTGCAGAGGTGCAATTTCTTCCTCCGCGCCGGGGAGATCGTCGGCATCATCGGCCCCAACGGTGCGGGCAAATCAACGCTGCTCAAAGCGATGTTCGGGCTCATCCCGGTGCGTGGCGGCACCGTGTCGTTGCGGGATACCGATGTCACGTCGGCCAAGGCCCACACGCTGGTCACCCTGGGCATGGGCTACGTGCCGCAGACCAACAATGTGTTCTCCTCGCTGACCATCGAGGAGAACATGCAGATGGGCGTGTACCTGCGGCCCCGCACCTTCACTACCAGGTTCGACTCGGTCTGTGCGCTGTTCCCACTGCTGGGACAGCGGCGCAAGACCAAAGCCGGTGCACTGTCCGGTGGCGAGCGGCAGATGGTCGCGATGGGGCGGGCGCTGATGATGCAGCCATCAGTGCTCCTGCTCGACGAGCCTTCCGCCGGATTGTCGCCGATGTTCGCCGACGAGGTATTCGTGCGCTGCAAGAAGATCAACGCCGCCGGAGTGTCCATCGTGATGGTGGAGCAGAATGCGCGGCGTTGCCTGCAGATCTGCGACCGAGGCTACGTGCTCGACCAAGGCCGCAACGCCTACACCGACACCGGCGCCGTGCTGATCAAAGACCCCAAAGTCATCGAGCTGTATCTAGGCACGCTCAGCGGACACTCAGCGGGCTGAGCGAGGTTTATCCGATATCAGCGGCCCACGATCCGGTACTGGATGGCGGCCTCATCGATCTTGTTCTGGGGATTGAACTTCAGGACGCCGTAGGACCCTACGGCCCGTTCGCCGGCGGGGGTGAAGTCCAGCGTGCCGGTCACGCCGTCGTAGTCGGGATTACCGCCGCTGTCGATGATGTCCCGGCATTGCCGGAAGGTGGTGCACTTCTCACCGTCCTTGGTTATCCCGTTGATCTCCGAGGCGATGTCCACACCCTTGGTTGACTTCGCCCTTTCGGCGGCCAGCGCGACAATCATGACGGCGTCATAGGCCTCACCGGCATAATTAGTGTCCACGAGCTTGGGATCGTCAGCGCGAATCCGCTGCTCGAAGTTGGGCGACAGCTTGGTCATCGGGGCGGTGCCCTTCATGCCGTTGAGCAGGCCGGGCGGTAGGCCCTGACCCAAGGCGTTGCCCATGTTGCCGTCGGTGCCGTAGACGAGTTTCTGTCCCGGGCCGATCCTCACCTCGCTCATCCGGGTCAGGATCTTTTTGGACTCGTCGAACCCGATCACCGCGATCGCATCCGGGTTGAACTGCCGGACGTCGTCGATCTCGGTGTTGTAGGACGTCGCATTGGGATCGTAGATGATCTTCTGGATTTGGTTTTGCGGGATGCCGGCCTGCATCAGGTTGTCCACCGTGTTGTTGGCCAGGCCGCTGCCGTAAGGGTCGTTACGAGCCAGGATCGAGATGCGCTGAGCACCGTCGCCAGCCATCAACGCGGCGAGGGCCTGGGCTTGCAGCTTGTCGGGGGGAGCGGTCCGGAAGTACAGGCCCTTGTCGGGCCAGCAGGTGAATTCGTCGGAGGTGTTGGCCGGTGAGAACTCGACGACCCCCGCATTGGTGATCTTGTCGATGACCAGCTTGGTGACGCCGGACGCGGCGGCTCCGATGATCACCTGTGCGCCCTGGTTGAGCTCACGGTCCACAGTCTGGTTGGCCGTGTCGGTCTTGTCATCACCCGAATCGCCGCGGATGTTGACGACTGGTTGGCCAAGTACCCCGCCAGCCGCATTGATCTCTTTGATCGCCACGTCCACCGCTGCGAACTCGGGGGGGCCCAGAAAGGACAGACTGCCGGTCTCCGGGAGCAGCGTGCCGATCTTCAACGGTGCGGTACTTGGTTGCCCGCTGGGTTTGGCTTGCGCGGGTTCGCACTTCTTGGCTGCCGTCGGACCACCAGCGGCTGGAGCCTGGGCTTTCGTGTTGCTTCCGCCGCAGCCGGCCACCATGGCCAGTGCACCGAGAAGGGCCGCCGCACGGACGACGGTGCGCTGCGCCATGCCTGCCTCCTTCGCGAACAGACACCGGTTGCGGGGCAGCCGTGAAGCAGTGCCCCGCGAGGTGATCGTCAGACGGTAATGCCGCCAGTGCCCGATAGGCAGGATCGAACGGCTGTCGTGACGAAGATGTGATGCTCGAAAGATGTGCGGCGCTGGCGACGCTCAGGACAGGCTTTCCAGGATGGCTTGAGCCACCGCCTTCATCGTGGTGCGGCGGTCCATCGCGCTGCGCTGTATCCAGCGGAAGGCCTCGGGCTCGGTGAGTCCGTGGCGAGCCATCAGCAGGCCTTTCGCGCGCTCGACCGTTTTGCGGGTCTCCAACCGGTCGGCCAGCCCCGCTACTTCGTTCTCGAGTGCAACCAGCTCGCGAAAACGAGAAACCGCAAGCTCCACTGCGGGCATCAGGTCCTTGCGGCCGAACGGCTTCACCAGGTATGCCATCGCACCGGCGTCACGGGCCCGCTCGACCAGGTCACGCTGGCTGAACGCGGTGAGGATCACCACTGGAGCGATGCGGCGCTCCGCGATGATCGAGGCTGCGTCGATGCCGTCCATCTTCGGCATCTTCACGTCCATGATCACTAGATCGGGGCGTAGCGCGTCGGCCTGCTCGACGGCCTGCTGCCCGTCCGCGGCCTCACCGACTACGAGATAACCCTCCTCGGAGAGCATCTCGATCAAGTCCAGCCGGATCAGCGCCTCATCCTCGGCGACCAGCACCCGGTGCCCGATCGCTGATTGCTCCGGCTCGGTGGCTACTCCACTTGGGTTGGCCTGGTGGTTCACGCCTGGAATCTCCGTTCCTCGCGGATGCACCCTGCTACCTGGCACGATAGCGATGTCGGGAGGCGGACGGGGTCGTTTGTGGCGAGCCTGGACAGTGATCTCGCCAACACAACCGGACGCTTGCCCCGGCCGCACCGGCTTCAGCAACGACGCTGCGCAAGCCCCGGTGCGCCCGCGCTGCTAACATGCGGATTGCTTCACGGTGAGTGTGCTGCCGGGGTGGCGGAATAGGCATACGCGGACGCCTCAAAAGCGTCTGTCCTGACGGACATGCGGGTTCGAGTCCCGCTCCCGGCACAGTGCGTTAGACGCGTGCGTCACACGGCGTTGCTCAGCGCGTCGCGCACGCTATCGGCGAAAGTGAAGCACGGAATCAGTCCGGTAACTGTCAAGGCGAGGTTGGCGGCGCGGGAGTGAGACACCAACCACAGGTCGCGGCCTTGGCCGGTGGCAAATTCGTTGGCCTCAAACAGGACAGACAAGCCGGCAGAACCCAGGAAACGTACCCCATCAAGATCCACTACCACGACCTGCGCCGCGGTTAGCTGCGCAGTCAAGCAGTCAGCCAGGTCCGGGGCAGTCACCACGTCAATCTCGCCGGTGACGCTGACGATGCGGGCATCAGGACCGTGCTCGGCCACCCGTAGACCCATGATGTCTGCCGAGGGAAGGGCACTACTCACGGTCCCAACGTTAGGACAGAGGAGACGCATGGGTTCCCCCGGGTGCGGCAACCATCGGTAAACGGTGCTATTTCGTCGGTGTGCGGTAGCCGATGGCTGGAGTGATCCAGTGACTGGCTAGTGCCCGAGCCCGAAACCCGACCCCGCGCGCCGCGAGAAGATGGTGTGGAGCGGCCGCCTGACGGGCACCGCGGTCGCCGGCAGGTCCGGGGTGGCGTTCAGCGGCTACCTCGAACCAGAATTTCACATCAATTTTGGCTGAACTTTATCGTCAGATGACATCTGTAGAGATGCCGTATGATCGATTACAGACACGATGAGATGTGTGTGACGATCGTTACCGGTGGTGGCGGCTTGCGGGCTATCGTGGCCTCGGTTACGTTCTATCGTTGTGGGGCTGAAGCATGCGCTTATGAGATTTCATCGCGACGATGTAGCCGGTGGTGAATCGTCGACCTGATTCGCTGGCGCAGCATAGAGTAACTGCTGATTTTGGGGGATTTTGTCTGCAATGATCTGTGCAGCTGCAATGTGACTCTGCGCTGATGTGGCGGTAATCACCGAGCACGGGCGAAGTCCCGTCACGGGAGGACCTATGAAACGTGATGAGCAGAGTGCGGGCCGCGTCGCGCGCGCCGACCACTGGGTGTATCTGGACCGGTGGTGGGCGCAACGGCTCGGTGTGAAGAAAACGGCAGGTATATATCGGATCCGGAGCCGGGAATTGGCGCGCCGGCTTTCCCGGGAAAGGTTGGGAGTGGACGCGGCGGGAACAGTATTTGCATACGGCGGCGGAGCCCTGGTGGATAGCACCAATCGACAGAAATGGTCTAAGCTGGCACACGAAACGGCTGCGCCCCAGCGTCGCGTACGGTATTAGAGGGCCTATGTGGCGGTTACTGTCGGCGGGCACGGGCACGTCGCTTTCCCTCGTGCATCGCCTGTACTCGGGCAACCGGAATTGCGTGACCTTCCTCGACCAAGTCAGCGGGTAGCAGCTGCGGTTTGGGCATGCAGGCGTGCCACGGGTCAGCGTTCGCTAAGAGCTTGACCGCGGTGCTGATGGTGAAGTCGTCCGGGACAACACGATCAAGGTCGTCCCACGTCACCGGGAAGGACACCGGTAGGCGGGGACGGGCGCGCGGGCTGTAGACAGCAACGACGGTCGCGCCGCCGGAGCGGGTGGAATCTAAAAACACTCTGTTGTGGCGGTCCTCACGAATGAACGCAGTGGTCGCGATGTCGGGGTCGAGTTGCTCGGAGCGCTTGGCCAGAGCCCTTGTTGCAGCCGCTGCGTCGTCGATCTCCACGTGGTCGTCAAGTGGCACGAATACGTGCAGGCCCTTGCTGCCGCTGGTCTTGACCGCCCCGGCCAGGCCGGCGTCAGCCAGGGCCTGCCGCACTAGCCGGGCCGCCCGGACTGTGTGGGAAAAGGTCGTTCCGGCTGGCGGGTCGAGGTCAAGCACGAGGTGAGTCATGTGGTTCGTGCCGGCGCAGACCAACGTTGGGTGGTACTCGACAGCACGCTGGTTGGCCAACCAGAGCAACGTGCGCCTGTCGTCGCACAACGCGTATGTCACGTCGCGCCGGGATGCCTCAGCCCATACGGTCGTTCTCCGCACCCAGTCCGGGGTGTATTTCGGCAGGTTTTTCTGCATAAACGGCTGCTGGCCTGGCCGGACGCGGATGACTGACAATGGCCGGTCGCGAAGCGCGGGCAAGATATGGTCATTGATGGCGTCGAGGTAGTCCACCAGGTGCCGTTTGCTCGCCTCCGCGCCGTGGAACAGAGGCTGGTCCAGGTTGGTCAGCCGCACCCCGGCGCGAAATTCCTCGGTGTTCTCGCGGCTCACCGGCGCCGCCAGTGGTGCCTACTTGGCGGCATCCGTCCTCCTGGTTTGCTGCTCAAAACTCAGATGCGCTTCTCCGGGTCCGGCGCCGGCCCTGTCGAGCTCCTCCTACCACTTTTGTGCTGCGGCGGCCAGATGGCACAGCACCATTCCCGCCTTGCAGGGCTTTGGAGAGCTTCCCACCCGGTACAGTCGCCGCGGTGATCGTGCGGTGACCGGCGTCAGGCCCCAGCGACAACCGTTGGACCTGCGACAGGTAGACGAGTATTCGTGCTTGACCTGCGTCGTTGCGAACCTTCTCTACATGTGGGAAATCATCGACATCCCAGACACATGGTGGGTTGATCGTGAGATCGGTCGCCAGCCAGGCCGCGCAGCGCAGCGAGATCGAGCCAGGCGTTTGCTGCTCGAGCAAGGTTTATCCCTCGAACTGGTGTGTGCCTACCAGCCTGAGCGGTTTCTGAGCGAGGGCGTCGATTATCTCCGGCGTTACTACAGTCAGGATTGGGACAGGTCGTGGGATCAGTACTGGTCGACCCCTCGGCTCGAGCGGCATCGTCGCGAGTGTGTCGCGGCGTATGAGTTGAGGACCTTCGGTGACAGGATGCAGGTTGAGTACCGTCAGCCCACGCTCGCCGACGTCACCGACGCCCTGGATCGCGGCTGCCTCGTATGGATCTCAGTGGACAACGGCTTTGGCGAGGTCGACTGCCACGCTGTGCTGGTCTATGACCAGCGCGGCAATACGTTCGACATCTACTCGCCGGAGATCTCACGCCACGGCCTACGGCAATACCGCCGTAGGCGGCTGGACAAGGCGTGGCTGCGTACCGAGGGCATGACCGCCGTGCGTCGTACTACGGCTCGATAATTTTCAACTCGTCAGGCTAACTGCGGTCCCGGCTATTCGATGGACGACATGCCGGCGGCTTCCGATGCGTTACCGGCAACGGTAGTGGTCATGCTCACACGATGACCCATGATGACCAGGCACACCACCTTGGCTACCGCGTCGTTGTTGACTCGGGATCACGCGGTGGGAGGAATCGGTGTGAGAGGGATAGCCAGGTTGAGTGGCTGGTGGTGGCGTTCGCCCCAACGTTTGCTCGGTGCAGGGATTGCGGCAATCGTGGTGGTCAGTGCCGGAATCACGGTGGCATTTAGCCCAATGGCCCACGGCCAGGTGCCGGCACGGTCAATCCGGTCGGCGCAGCCGGTTGGGTCAGATGCGCCGGGAGTGCCCATCGTGTCGCCGGAGATCGTCACGCAACCGAGCGACGGAGCCGCCGAGGTCAACCCCCTCGCGCTCGTGCGCGTGTCGGTTACTCATGGCGTCCTCGACAAAGTGTCGCTGACCAGTTCTGACGGCAAGGTCGTGACCGGACAGTTCTCCTCGGACCGATCAACTTGGACGACTAACGAACCTCTGGGATATTCGAAGACCTATACCTGGTCGGGCGCGGCCACGGGAATCGATCGTTTGCCGCGCGAAATCACCGGTTCATTCCAGACCGTGGTTCCGGATCGTTTGATCAGTGGTCAGCTCAACGTTGCTGATAACGCTACTTACGGCATTGCTATGCCGATTGCGCTGACGTTCAGTTCCCGTGTCACTGATAAAGCAGCGGTGCAACGCGCTCTGTCGGTACAGCTGTCGGTACCCACTGAGGGATCGTGGGCGTGGCTGAATGACACGACGGTACATTGGCGTCCGAAGACCTACTTCGCACCCAATACCCACGTTACCGTGAGCGGGAAGCTTTACGGATTGGCCATGGGTGGCGGCGCCTTCGGCCGGCGAGACATCGCATCTAGTTTTACTATCGGTCGCTCGTATGTGCTGCGGGGCGATACCCGTAGTCACCGGCTACTGGCCTACGCCAACGGGGCTCAAATTGCCGATTATCCGGCCAGTTACGGGCTGGACTCCGACCCTGGTCGGACCACGCACAGCGGTACCCACGTCGTCATGAGCAAGTCTCCGGTCTTCTACATGAGCAACCCGAAATATCATTACGAGAACGTTGAAGCGCGGTCAGCGGTGCGGATCTCCAGCAATGGTGAATTCATCCATGCGGCGCCGTGGTCGGTAGCGCAGCAGGGCCGGGAAAATGTCTCGCACGGTTGCATCAACCTTTCCCCGGCCAACGCGGAGGCGGTATACAACGCCGTTTTGCCGGGCGACCCCGTCGAGGTCACTGGCTCCTCCCGACAATTAGGGGCCAGGGACGGCGACTACTACGACTGGACCATTTCCTGGCGGGCCTGGCTCGCTAAGTCCGCCGTGGCGCCGGCCAGCTAGCGAAGAAAGCGCGCAGCCTACGAGGGGGGATGCGCCGGCGTGGTCGTCGATGGGGGAGTAGTTGGTGGATGAGTATGAGTCGTGGTGGCGCTGGGCTTGGTGGTGCTAGGAGAAGGCGTAGTTGTCAGGGTCAGTGAGGGAGCCGGGGACGAAGCAGGGATGGATCGGTCGGTGGTGCTCCCACTGTCGGGTCGCGCCGAGGTGATCTGCGGTGGGGGGACGGCGGCGGCTCCGGAATGCGCCGTATCTCCGCTGGAGCGTTTCGGTGCACCGGACGACGCCGGACGTACGGCCCCGGTGGAGTTTGCAGGGCCCACGTCAGGGAGGTTTGCGTTGCCCGTGTCCACGGTCGGGGACGCCGGTACGGAGGTGCTCGACGTGGAGCTCCCGGCGCCTGCCGGCGCCGGGGAGTCCGTTTGAGAAGTCAGTAGCAACGCAGCAACCCCGATCCCGGCAACGGCAAGAGCCATGACGCCCGCAGCCTGGCTGATCCGCCGGGAACCGATCCGCTGCCACGGGGACTGGTCGGGTTCGATGTCCAGCGGGATGGCGCTCGGAGATGGCCGGGGCGGAATATGCACCGAAGTCGGTTGCGCGCCGCGCATTGCACCGTCGGAGGTGTCGCCAGCAGCCGGCTGGCCTGACGTCATCCGGGCGACGTCTGCGTTGCCCATCTCGGCGACATCGGGCGACTGATGGACATCGGCGGGTAGAGCGGACAGGGCTGCCCCCAGGGCGATCGCGGCCTGGGGGTCAGCATCGACCGCGACGGGGCGGCCTAGTTCTGCGGAAACCAGTTGCGCGACGAGCGGCACCCGGGAGGAGCCGCCGACAAGCAGCACCGCATCGAGATTTGATGATTCGACGCCTGCCGATCGCAGCGCCCGGCGCAACGCCTCGACGGTCTCGGCCACCTGCGGGCGAATCATGTCCTCGAACTCTGAGCGGACCAGCCGTACCTGGGACTGGATTCCCGGTGCCAGCACCGGGATCGTCACCTCCGTATCGACCGACAATGCCTCCTTGGCCTCAGTGCATTGCCGTCGCAAAGCGGCGGTCGCGGCCAGGGTCGCGGGATCCTCAGGATCCAGCTCCCGCAGTGCGGGAACTGCGGTGATGACGTGGTTGAACACCGCGTCGTCGAAGTCGATCCCACCCAGCTGCTCGATTCCCTGCGGGGTGCCAAGTACGGAGAACGCGCTGGGACCACTCTTGCGGACAACTGCGACATCGAAGGTGCCTCCACCGAAGTCGTAGACCGCGATAGTGGTGCCCGGGTCGACCCGTTCCTGGCTTGCATAGCTTGCTGCTGCAGCCTCCGGCTCGGTGCGGAACACGGCGCCAGGCAAGCCAGCCGCACGCACGGCATCCGCTACGGTCTGGATCTTGTACGCACCCCAGCCGGCTGGATGAGTGATCACAATTCCGGCTGGGGGGCCGCCTTCGCGCTCAGCGACCCGGTCAGCGACCCAGCGGACGACCATTGCCGCGATCAGCGGAGCTGGATACGGCTTCCCACCGATGATCAGTGGAATCTCGTCACCAATGCGCCGCTTGAACCCACGGACCACGCGGTCCGGGTTGGTGACAGCACGACGCTCGGCGGCCTCGCCGACCACTACCTGGCCGTCTTCCCCAAGGAAGACCACTGAACTCACCGCGTTAGCCCGGCTGCCGAGCGGGACCACTGCCGGCAGTGCCCGGCCGGCTTCCATACGGCAGATGGCCGCAGCGGTATAGGTAGTGCCCACATCGATCCCGAGCCAGTAGCTCATCCTCGCGCGCTCCTTGTATCTGTGGGATCCCTGCGGGCCCTGGACGGCGTCGGAGCGTATCGCCAACACCAGGCAGTGCAGTGCCGAGGTAGGCCAGCGTCCGGCGGGCACCTGCTCGGAGCTATCAGGCAGGAAGGCCTTGTGCGGTGATCAGGTCGGCGCCGCGGTGGCCAAGCAGGCCAAAGGTCCCAGGATGATCCAGGACCTGCTGACGTTTCTCCGGCCAACCCGATGCCATGACAGGCAGCGAACCCAACCGGTGATGCAATGTCGGCGAGCTGCTGAGCCTGATTGCCCAAGCTCGCTACTTGACGCAGGGAACGCCTCCGCCGGCAATGATGTTGGCTTCGGTAGGCACAGCATCGCGGTGCGGGTCACTGCCTGGCGGCGATGGCGCGCCTGGGCTGGGTGACGAATTACCAGCCGCAGGAGCGCCATCGGTGGGAAGGTCATCGGGCATGGTGAAATCAGTGCCGAGGATCACCCGTAGATGTCCGGCCGGCACCGTCGAGTCCCGTGCCGTGGGGACGCCACCGAGCATCGCGGACAGGGTGTTCGCCATCCCCGCGGATCCGGGATCGGGAAAGAAGATCATCGTCGTTTTCCGGTGCCGGGTGGCAGTGCTGGCGAGGCCTGGGGTGAACCCCGTGCTGGCCATGGCGCGTTCCAACCCGGCCGCCAACCCGCTGCGGTTGGTGGCATTGACGACATCGACTGTGCCTGACCGGCGGGGAGCCGGGCTGGGCGAGGCAGCGGCGGGTATCGGAGTGGGGCCGCCGATCATGTTGTGCACCAGAGTCTGGATCTCCGGCACGTTGACGATGTTGACATCTTCGCCCGCCGGATCGGTGCCGAAACGGACGATCGGCAGCGTAGTAAAGGTGATGTTGCCGCCGGCCAGCGCAGACGCTCGCTCGGCGAAAGACAGCAGTTCCAGGCCGGTGTCGGCGGCGATGTTCTGCTTGGCCACATTGATCAGCGCGCGCAACCGCGCCGGGTTGAGAAAAGTACCGGCTTGCTTGAGCTGGTAGACCAGCGAGGCGATGAAAGCCTGCTGGCGACGTTCGCGATCCAGATCGGTGAAGTTCAGCTGCGGGTGGACGTAATCCCGGCGTTGACGGACGAATGCCACCGCCTGGGCGGCGTTGATCTGCTGGTAGCCACGGTGAAAGTCAGCACCCGAGTAGCTGTCTCGGGTGTCCTCGTTCAGGCACACCGTGATAGGTGCCACCACCTGCGCGAGTTGGTAGAAACCCATCAGCGTGACTTCGACGAAATGGTCGATCGGCACACCCCCCAGTAACTGAGCGACTGTGTCGACCTCTTCGGCGCGGCCGGCATCCCGGCTGCGCTGTTCCAAGCTGGCCGGATCGGTAACGCCGGCGGCCATCAGCCTTTGATGTTCTTGATCAAAAGCCAAGCCGTAGGCTTGTTTGATCTTTCCCTTCGCAACGCCGTCCGGGCTGCCCGGGAGGCTGACGTAATCGTCGCGGGGAATGGAGATCGCGGTGGCCTTGCTGCCATCACCGGGTAGGTGCACCAGCATCAAAACATTGGCGTTGTACCCGCCGACCTGCTGGTCACCGGCATGCAAAGCCTGGTAGACGTCTGGCGGCAGCGGATTGCCGTTCTCGTCCAGCCGGCTATCCAATCCCATGATCAAAATGTTGGTGTCACCGCCGGCCGATTTCGGTGCGTTAGCGCGGATAGCGTCCGAGCGACCAACCCCGGTCAGCAGATCGTGGTACTGGCTCCAGCCGTACCCGGTGACGGCGAACACCAGAACCGACACCATGGCCACCGCCCAGCGCGCAATCCGCCGCCACCGGCCGGTAGTGGTTTGGGCAAGGCGGCGCCGCGATGGACGGATGTCCCGGCCGTGGCGGTATGCGGTGGTACGAGATCGAGAGGCGCGGGATGTGGCGGTGCGGGCCGGCACCCACCCGGTGGGTACGGATGTCGCCATCGAGCGCCCGGCCAGATCACCACGGGCACCACGCCCGGTGCCATCCCAGCCGGGATGAACCGCGCGACGCCGTCGATCCCGACCAGCCACGCCACTCCTTGATTGGTGGTTACCCGCGAGCAGTTGGTGCTTGGCGAGTAGACGTGCCAGCGCCAACAATAGTTGCGGTGCGTCACACCACCGCGTAGCCAGGCCTTACCGCGCGTCGCGCCAGTGGCATCAGGGTGACTCAGGACCGGGCTGGCGATGAGGCGGGGAAGGTACGCTCCAGCGCTTGCCAGCCAGTGTCATGCTCATACTCCGTAGCTTCCGCGCGCCCACCGCCGCGCAGGCCGAATAGGCGTTTGGCAAATAGCAGGTAGACGACGACCGCGACATTGATCACCAAAGTTATGATCTTGGTAGCCGTGACACTGCCGGTGAGCTCGTACACCTCGGGGATTAACAACAATGTCGTGGCGACAAGGGTGAGGTATTCGGCCCATCGCTGGGCGAACCAGAGCCCCACGGCCTCGATCCCCTCCAGCAGCGCGTAGCCGGTTAACACCAGGCCGGCGATCCAGAGGGTGGACTCCTTGGCGGCGAAGGCGCGTTGCAACTCGTGCAGGATTCCCCGGCCACTGCTGCCACTTGGTCCTCCGACGCCACCCTGCACTGCTTCCATGACCCGGTAGAACGTGGGGCTCAACGCCGCCCGGTCGGCGATGAAAACGAATACCCCCACCGCGAGCGCACCCAGGACCAGGAAATGCACCAGCCGGTCCAGGGCGATGAGTCGCAGAACGTAGCGGTCACGTAGCGGACGTCCCCGCAGCGGCAAGGTGATCTGGGAGCGCTCGGGTAGATATTCCCGAGTCGGCGCAGCAGGGGGTGGAAGCGGCACCCATGCGTCGCAACGTACGCATCGGTACCAGCGAAGCCCATCCCCAGGTTCGCGAACGAGCAGAGCGTCGACAGGTCGAATCTTTGCCACATCGGTACCGACGATCTCGTGGCCGCGTAGCCCGCAGCCGATGAGCTCGTAGTGGAATCGGGGCCGTACGCCCTGGGGTCGCACCGTCCCCGGTGGCGGTTGGCCTTGCTGTTGTTCCGCCATGCGCGCTTCACCACCGCCTGAATTGGACGTCGCCGCCGTAAGATACGGGACTGTAGGTTCCCGTCGTGAACTCGACGCTGCCGACTTCCCGACCCAGACTCGACATGCCATTGGCGTCGAGTCCACGACGCGGCCGGTGACGTTGTCCTCCTGAGTCCTGCCGACTGCGTGACGGCAGGCCTGCCAGGCAAGCACAATAGAAGTTTCAGCACTTTGCGAGGTTGGAGGCCACCGTGTCCTCACCAGCAGACCTGCTCACGGGCCGCTTCGGTGACGGCTTGGCAACCGGGGCCGATGTCATCGAGGCTGCGGAGTCCGCCATCGCGCAGGCCCTCGCCCCGCTGCACGGCCAGCATCCAGACCTGTTGTGTGTCTTCGTCAGTGGTGCTGATCCTGTCACGGCCGAATCAGTGGGTACCCGCGCCAAAGAGGTAGCCGGCGCGCGTACCACGTTGGGCTGTGGTGCTGCCGGTGTGATCGGAGCTGGTCGAGGCGTGGAGAACGCGCCCGCGGTCAGTGCCTTCGCCGCCTGCTTACCCGGAGTCAGGTGTACGCCGGTGCGGCTGGAACTGTTCCACACGCCCGACGGGCCGGCGGTCATCGGAATGCCGGATCGGCGTGATGACGACGCTGTCGCGATACTGCTCGCTGATCCATTCACCTTCCCCGCGCCGGAATTCTTGCAGCGGTCCAACGCCGAGCCTGCCGTGTTGCCACTGATCGGCGGTCTGGCCAGCGGTCCACGGGGCAGTCGCCTCTTCCTCAATGGGGACAGCGTGGCGGGTGGCGCGGTGGGAGTGGTGCTCAGCGGTCCCGTTGCGACTCGCACAATCGTCAGCCAGGGTTGCCGGCCCTTCGGTCCATCGATGATTGTCACCAAGGCCGAGGGCAACGTGTTGTGGGAGCTCGCCGGGATGCCTGCGCTGGCCAAACTGGAGCAGATCGTCGCTGACTTGTCTATCCAGGACCGGCAAGCCGTCGCGCGCGGGTTGCACATTGGCGTCGCGATGGACGAATACGCCGAGGAGCATGAGCGTGGCGATTTCCTGATCCGTGCCGTGGTGGGCGCAGACCGGCAGCAAGGTGCAATCGTGATCGGCGATGTGGTGGAAGTCGGTCGCACCGTCTGCTTTCAGGTGCGTGATGCCTCGGCTGCTGACCAGGACCTCAAGGAATTGTTCACCCGGTTCCGGGCAGAATCCGGGCCCGTGGGCGGTGCGCTGCTGTTCTCCTGCAATGGCCGAGGCAAGATCATGTTCCCGAGCGCGGATCACGACGTGCTGGCGGTGCGTTCCGGACTCGACACCACCGGTGTGGCCGGGTTTTTCGCAGCGGGTGAGATCGGTCCTGTCGGGGGCCGCAACCACCTGCACGGCTTCACCGCATCGATCCTGGTTTTCGGCACTGGCACCCCATAACCGCTCTCTTCACCCTGGTGTGTCGCGCTCCCGTACGCGGCGTGTCGTGCCCCCATGTCGGGTGTGTCGCGCCCCGGGGCGCGGTATGTCGCGGGCCCATGCGCGACCGATTCCTGGCCGCTGGGCACGAGGACCCAACACAGCCGGCACGAAGACGCGACACAGAGGACACGGGAGCGCGACACGCGGCGCACGGGCCGCGACACATGAGCGATGAGTGCGGTCATGAGGTGATGTCTTTGGCGGCGAAGTGGTAGCGGGTTGCCAGGCCGAAGGCGGTGGCGTAGGCCAGGCCGGAGAACGCTCCGCTAGCCAGGTGCCCCCAGTCGATGGGTGATGCCAGCAGATCAGCCCACGCCGTATTGAACCTGGTGGGCAGGTAGTCCCGCAGGTCGCCGAGAGCTTCGATCGTCTCCAGGATCTGGGACAGGATCGACACCATGACCGCGCCACCGACGGCTCCGAGGGGCGCGTCCGTGCTCACCGACAGCAGCAGCGCCAGCCCGGCGACCCAAGCCAGGTGCACCGCGAGGTACGCGGGAACCAGCGCCAACCGGCCGGCTGCGGTAGCGAAGTCGAGTGACTGGCCGGTGGGGGAGACGAGATCGCCGGAGCCGTAAGCAAGTACCCCGACCGCCATCGCCACCGCGGGTAGCAGCACCAGCGCGGATACCGACAGCAGCGCGGCCACCACCGCTTTTTGCCGCAGCAGGCGCCCGCGAGGCACCGGAGCGGCCAGCAGGTAGCGCAGGGTGGACCAGGACGCCTCACTGGCCACCGTGTCACCGAAGAACAGCGCCACCACGACCACCAGCAGGAAGCTCGCGGTGGAGAAGATGGTGAACACCACGAAGTTGAGCCCGCTGGCGGTAGCGAGGTCGAGGAGGGTGGCACCTCCTCGGCTGCGGTTGTCGCGGCCGATCGTGAAGGCGATCAGCAGCAAGAACGGCAGCAGTGCGAGGAATCCCAGGGTCAGCACGGTGCGCCTGCGTCGCAGCTGGCGTACCAGCTCGACCCGGAGCGGTAGGGTGGCTGCAGCCCGGTAACCGGGTGCCGCGCCGAACGGGCTCACTCGACTGCCTCCTCACCTACCAGCTGCAAGAACGCGTCCTCCAGCGCCTGGCGAGTGGCTACCCCTTCGACTCTGACCCCCGCAATCACCAGCGCGGACACCGCGTCCGCGCGAGGCAGTCCATCGAGATGTGCGTGCACCACACGCTGACCAACGCCCATGACATCGACCCCGGCCAGCCCACGCAGCAACGCAGCAGCCTTTGTCGGGTCATCCACCGTGAAGCTCACCGTGCCGCTGCCGGCCACGATCTCGGCAACGGTGCCGGCGGCGACCAACCGGCCCCGGTGCATCACCACCACGTGGCTGCAGATCTGTTCCACTTCGGCGAGCAGGTGGCTGGACACCAGCACCGTCGCACCCCGAGCAGCGTAGCCGCGCAGCACCTCACGCATGGCGTGGATCTGCGGTGGGTCCAGGCCGTTGGTCGGTTCATCAAGCACCAGCAGATCCGGCCTGCCCAGCATGGCCTGGGCGATCGCCAGGCGCTGGCGCATGCCCTGGCTGTAGGTGGCGACCCGGCGATGTACCGCGTGACCCAATCCAGCAATCGCCAACGCCTCGTCGATGCCGGCATCCGCGGGAGGCCGGCCGGTGGCTGCCCAGTACAGCCGCAGGTTCTCCACGCCGGTCAGATGCGGGAGAAAACCCGGGCCTTCCACGAATGACCCAATCCTGGACAGCACCGCGGCGCCGGCGGTGATCCGGTGACCGAACGCCCGCAGCTCCCCACTGGTGGGCTGGATCAGCCCCATCAGCATCCGTAGCACGGTCGTCTTGCCGGCCCCGTTAGGTCCCAGCAGGCCCAGCACCTGCCCGTGCTCGATGCGGAAGGACAGCTCCCCGACGGCGGTCAGGCCACCCGGGTAGCGCTTGGTCAGTCCGGTCACCACCAGCGGCACCTCGGCCAGTTCGGGATCGGCGTCCTCGCCGTGCCGGCGGCGCAGCGCGGCGATCACCCCGAGCGCGGTCACCACGGCTGCCAGCCCGCCGATCCCGGCAAGCTGGATGGCCGGAAGCGGTGCGGCTGCTTGTTGCCCGGCAATGACCGGTATGGCGAGGCGCGTTCCGTCGGCCAGCGACACGGTGTACCCGGCAGGTTGCGGCGGTAACGCGTAGCCGCGGTCGGTGGTGGTCACCACGACCGCGAGCCGGTGACCGGCTTGCACCGGTCGCACCATCCCGGCCAGCGTCACGGTGAACTCCACCGGAGCACCACCGCCGGGTAAGGGGCCGATCCGCACCGGCGCCACCGCGCCGCCCGGAAGGGTGTGGCGCCCGTCCGGACCCACGTCATAGAGCTTGACAAACAGCACCGCGTGGTCCTGGGTGGGGATAGCGGTGCTAGGTGTGGCGGCTACCCGCAACCGGATCCTCGGCGCCCCCGCGAGGTCCACGGGGTCGGTCAGCGGATCGCTGAGGAACGTCGCGAATTGCCCGGGCAGGTCCATCGCCACTCCCTCGACGCCGGCTGCGCCTGCCGCGCTTGGCGCGCCGCCGACCAGGGCAGCGGTGAGACCCGGCAAGCTGCTCAGCGCGGCCGGGCTGCCGCCGGGCGGGCGGACCACCTGTTGCGGTGAGCCGTGCAGGGTGACTTCCCGGTGCTGCACCGGGTCGTTGCCTAGACCCGGATAGGCCACAGCGTGCACAGTGCGCGGAGGTAGACCCCGCCGGGTGCCGAACAAGGCCGGCACCTGGTAGTCAAACCCTGTTCCCGGATTCACCCCGATCCCACGCAGGTAGTAGTCGAACCAATCGCCTACTTGATCCTGCAGCGCGGCGCTGGGCGCGCCGGCGTCGTGACCGCCTACGTACCAGATCACCTTCAGCGGAGCACCGGCGGCGGCGAGCTGCCGGGCGGTCGCGTCGGCCTGGTCCAATCCGAACAGCGTGTCCTGCTCGCCCTGGATAAGCAGGGTTGGCGCGATGATGTTGCCGGCCACCGTGGTGGGCGACGACCGGTGCAGCATCGCCACGATCTCCGGATTGGGGCCGCCGCTGGTCGCGGCTTGTACGTAGGCTGCGCAGATTTCCGGTCGGAACCGGCCGCACAGATCGTGTCCTCCAGAGCCGGAGCCCGCCACTATTCCGAAGAAATAGCCCGCCCATTCGCGTTTGAACACCCCGTCCGGGGCAAAGGCGCCTGCGGCCGGGGAGTTAGTCATCACAGGCGCCTGGCTGCCAGTGTTCGGAAACAGCGCTTGCGCCAGATCGTTCCAGGTGATCTCCGGTGCCAGCGCGTCGACCCGCCGATCCGTCCCGGCCAGCAGCAGGGCCAGCGCGCCCCCGTAGGAAGCCCCAGTGACACCGACCCGCGGATCGCCGGGCGCGTCCTGCACCACGTCGGACCTCGTGGCCAGCCAATCCACCAGTGCTCGGGCATCGGCCACCTCGTAGTCGGGGGAATCGAGACCGATCTGGCCGCTGCTCGAGCCAAATCCGCGGGCGGTCCAGGCGAGCACGACGAACCCCCGGCGGGCCAGTGCGGTGGCCTCGGCGCTGACCGAATCCTTTGAGCCACCGAAGCCGTGCGCTAGTAGCACGGCCGGAGCCGGAGTGACCGCAGGCCGGTACACGGTGGCGTCCAGGTGCACGGCAGAGGCGACACCAGGGCCACCCGGTACGTCGATCATGACATTGTCGGTGGTCACCGGTGGAGGTCCAGGAACCATCCTGATGGTCAGCGTTGCGACGGTCCCCACGAGCAGTGCGCCGATGGCGGCCAATACCGCAAGTTGTCGGCGTGTCCTGGTCAGCTGGCGCAGCGGGGCCATGAGGGGCACGCCATCGACGGTAGGTCACCGCCCCCCGGTGCCGCAGCGTCCGGTGCGGATTGTGCGCACCGTCCGGGAGCCCGGACCCGGGGTGGTGCTGGTGACGACGATGGGGGAGACTAGTCCATACGTGGAGGGGAGTATTCCTTCGCGGCGGCGTCGTCAACACGGCTTGCCCGCAGGATGTAGGGGCCGCCCGGTGCCGTCGACCGGCTCTAGCCGGTGGAAGAGACCTCCGGTGCCCGACGCTTGCCGTCTGCCCGGAGGTTTGCTCATGGATGTGCCCACATGGGTATGGCTCGCCACGGTGGCCGGCCTGGGCGCTCTTTTCGCTCTCGACCTGGTCATCGTGGATCGCAAGCCCCATGCGGTGGGCATGGCCGAGGCAACCCGGTGGGTGATCTTCTACCTGGTGTGTGCGGTGGCCTTTGGGCTTGGGATATGGCTATGTGCCGGCAGCGGGTTCGCCGTCGAGTTCGCCGCGGGCTATCTCACCGAGTACTCGCTGTCGGTGGACAACCTGTTCATCTTTGTGATCATCATGACGGCATTTCGGGTGCCAACTATCCAGCAACACCGTGTGCTACTGATCGGTATCGTGCTGGCGTTGGCTATGCGAGGGTTGTTCATCGCTGCCGGTGCAGCGTTGATCTCGCACTTCAGCTGGGTCTTCTACCTGTTCGGCGCGCTGCTGATCTACCTTGGTTGGCGTCAGATCCACCAACGCAACCACGAACCGGCGTTCCGGGAGAACGCCTTGCTGCGCACGCTGCGCAACGTGATCCCGGTGACTGATGACTACGAGGGATCCCACCTCACGGTCGTCCGGGCCGGCAAGCGGTGGTTCACACCCATGATCGTGGTGATGATCGCGATCGGGTCCGTCGACCTGGTCTTCGCCTTGGACTCCATCCCTGCCATCTTCGGCCTGACTCAGGAACCTTTCCTTGTCTTCACTGCTAACGCCTTTGCACTCATGGGCTTGCGGCAGCTGTATTTCCTCATCGGCGGGCTGCTTCGCCGCCTGGTCTACCTGTCCATCGGATTGGGCGTGATCTTGGGGTTCATCGGCGTCAAGCTGGTCCTGGATGCGCTCAACGACAACTCCCTGCCGTTCGTCAACGACGGTCAACCACTGGACTGGGTGCCGACGGTGGGAATCGAGCTGTCTTTGAGTGTCATTGTCGTCGTGCTGCTGGTGACCGCTGCCGCCAGCATGCTGACGACAAGCAGACGTCGGCATGCTCGCGCCGGCCAAGGTCGCCAGAGTCCCTCGGCTGGCACACCGGCGTTGGCGTCCGCTCCGCCTGTCCGGGCGGCGTTGCTCAGCCCTGCGCGGCCTGCTGAGCGCGTGCGTAGATCAGCTGAAGGAAGTCTGCGCCGGCGAGCGCGGTGAAGGTAGCCGCCACGGCCCGGGTAAACCGCGGGGCGAATACCAGACCGATGATGAAACCGGTGGCTATCCACATATCGAGGCAGAATGGGCAACTAAGTAGTTCCCCGACGGCGTGGCGCACGGCGTCCGAGTCACGGGTGTCTTCCATTACTTCGGCGGGACCGCCAGTACCGCGATATTGAGTGAATGGTGCGCGAAGGGGGCTGGTGACGGCATCTTTGCTGATCGTGCGCGACAGTTTATGGGTGCCCGCGGTGATCAGGGCCAGGTCGTAGGGGGCGATCCGGCGAGGCAGACTTCGGCCGCTCCACGCGGCGATCAGTCCGGCTAGACCCACCACCGTGGCGAAGATCGTCATGACCAGCACGTAGCCGCCCAGAGGCCGCGGCGCGCCTTGCCGGTACTCATCGGCCTGCGCGTGCAACGCGTCGCCGACTCCTGCTTGCTGGCTCACGTCGATGCATCCCCTCACTGGGTAGCTTGCCCACTCGGGCATTCGATGGTGGCACTGGCCGGGTACCCGCACTGACCCCGGTCAACACCTCAGTCGCAATAGCCGAAGGTCATCGGTGATGATCTTGTGAGATCAGCGAGGCGCTGCTCTGGCTAGGCGGAAGGTGTACCCACGGGTGCCACCGCGACACGTATGGAGGAAGGCAAGCACCAACGTTTCGGGTCCCGGGTGGCGGGTATGCCAGGCGCGATCCCCGTGTCCGCAGGAGGTAGCCGGTGCCCACCAGACAGCAGGTACGGCAGCTATTGGAGCAGGGACACGATTATCCCGAGATCGCCCGCAGGCTTGGCGTGCCAGCCGGCCAGGCCTACCTCATCGGTACCGGGATGCCAGCTGATGGGAGCGACACGTACACCCCCGCCGAGCGGCAGCGTCTCGGAGCCTTACCAAGTGCTCAGCACCTGCTCGGCCTGGTGGCGGGGAACGCGACGCCCAAGGAATCCGTACTCAGCTGGATCAAGGCTCGGGCCAGTGCTGATGCGCAGATGCAGGCGGCGGCGCAGCGGCGGGACAAGCACGAAAAGCCCAAAAAACTTCAATGACTCCCGACACGGAGGCATATCGAAGGCTCAGGGTGCCCTGGCAACCCCGATATGCCTCCCACGTCGGGGGAGGGTCCATCGGGAATAAGGAGGCAGTAGGTGGGCGTGAGGACCTGGATTGAGGGATGGCCGGTCGTCCGGCAGCTCACCGATGACGACCCGCTGGGCCGGGGTGCTGCGGCGAAAAGCAAGCACAGCGCTCATCTGGGCCCCCGCACCACAACCGCGGACAAAATCGTCAAGTCGGTGTGCCCGTTTTGCGCGGTGGGTTGCGGTCAGAACGTCTATGTCAAAGACGGCAAGGTCGTGCACATCGAGGGAGATCCGGACTCTCCAGTCAGCCGCGGCCGGCTGTGCCCTCGCGGATCGTCGACGCTGCAGCTCACCACCGGATCGGCCCGGGAATACCGGGTTCTCTACCGGCGCCCGCACGGCACGGATTGGGAGCAGTTGCCGCTGGACCAGGCAATGGACATGATCACCGATCGAGTGATCAACACCCGGCGAGAGGCTTGGCAGTGGGAGGTCGACGGCAAGCGCACTCGCCGCACCATGGGATTCGCCAGCCTGGGCGGGGCCACGCTCGACAACGAGGAAAACTACCTGATCAAGAAGCTGTTCACCGCGCTGGGAGCGGTGCAGATCGAGAATCAGGCCCGAATTTGACACTCCTCCACTGTCCCCAGTTTGGGGACCAGCTTCGGTCGCGGCGGTGCCACCACGTTCCAGCAAGATTTACAGAACTCCGATTGCATCGTGATCGAGGGTTCGAACATGGCCGAGTGCCACCCGGTGGGATTTCAGTGGGTGATGGAGGCCAAGGCCCGCGGGGCTAAGGTTATTCACGTTGACCCACGCTTCACACGAACCAGCGCGCTGGCCGATATTCACGTCCCGCTGCGCGCCGGCACTGACATCGCCTTCCTCGGCGGAATCGTCAACTACGTCCTGACGAACGAGAAGTACTTCCGCGAATACGTGGTCGCCTACACCAATGCCGGAACCATTCTGACCGAGGACTACCTCGATACCGAGGATCTGGACGGCGTGTTTTCCGGGCTCGATGCCGATCAGCGCGCCTATGACTTTCGCACCTGGCAGTACGAGGGTATGGAAATCCAGGCCGCGTCTGGTCACCGGGACCTGCAATACCAGGACAAGGCTGGTGGCAGGAACGGGAAACCGAGCCGTAGCGTGCATCACTCTGGACGGGGCGAGGCGCACGGTTCGGGTGGAGCCGCGATTAGCGGGACTCCGCAGGTTGACCCCACGCTGCAGCACCCGCGGTGCGTGTTCCAGGTGCTCAAGCGGCATTTCGCGCGTTACACACCAGAGATGGTCTCCGATATTTGCGGAGTAGCGGTCGACACTTTCCTGCAGGTCTGCAAGCTGCTCGCGGAGAATTCCGGGAGGGATCGCACGAGTTCGTTCGTTTATTCCGTGGGTTGGACCCAGCACACTGTCGGTGTGCAGTACATCCGCACCGCGGCGGTGCTGCAGCAGCTGCTGGGCAACATCGGCCGGCCGGGCGGCGGAATCATGGCGTTGCGCGGGCACGCGTCGATTCAAGGCAGCACGGACATCCCTACTTTGTACAATCTGCTGCCCGGCTACATCCCGATGCCGCATGCGCACTCCAATGAGGACCTCGATTCGTTCATCGAGGCGGAGTCACCGAAAAAGGGTTACTGGGCGCAGATGCGGGCTTATACGGTCAGCCTGTTGAAATCGTGGTGGGGTCCGGCGGCCACACCGGACAACGATTTCTGCTTCGACTATCTGCCCCGGCTCACCGGTAGCCATTCCACCTACGAGACTGTGATGGCCCAGCTCGCCGGCGACTGCAAGGGCTATTTCCTGCTGGGAGAGAACCCCGCCGTGGGGTCAGCCAACACCAAGATGCAGCGTCTGGGCATGGCCAACCTGGAGTGGTTGGTAGTCCGAGACTTCTCGCTGATCGAAAGCGCCACCTGGTGGAAAGACGGCCCGGAGATCGAGTCGGGGGAGTTGCGGCCCGAGGACATCGGTACCGAGGTGTTCTTCCTGCCGGCCGCGGCGCATACCGAGAAGGACGGCAGCTTCACCAACACGCAGCGGATGCTGCAGTGGCATCACCAAGCTGTCGAGCCACGCGGTGACGCGCGCAGCGATCTATGGTTCACCTTCCACCTCGGGCGCAAGATCCGGGAGAGGGTCGCCGGCAGTAGCGACGAGATGGACCGGCCGATCCTCGACCTGACCTGGGATTATCCCACCAAAGGCTCGATCGCCGAGCCTGAGGCCGAGGCGGTACTCGCCGAGATCAACGGCTGGGACGCCGACGGTTCACCGTTGAGCTCCTACGAGCAGCTCAACGAGGACGGCTCAACGGCGTGCGGTTGCTGGATCTACTGCGGTGTGTACTCCGACGCGATCAACCAGGCGGCCAGGCGCAAACCAGCCGCACAGCAGGATTGGATAGCCAAAGAGTGGGGCTGGGCGTGGCCGGCCAACCGCCGCATCCTGTACAACCGGGCCTCTGCCGATCCGGACGGCAAACCGTGGAGCGCGCGCAAGGCACTGGTTTGGTGGGACGAGGACGAGGCGAAGTGGACCGGGCATGACATCCCGGATTTCAGTGCAGCCAAGGCACCGGATTACCGCCCGCCCACCGGGGCCACCGGAGCTGAAGCGTTGGCCGGGGTGGACCCCTTCGTCATGCAAGCAGACGGCAAGTCCTGGTTGTTCGTCCCGGCTGGGCTCACCGACGGCCCACTGCCGACGCATTACGAGCCCCAGGAATCCCCGGTCCCGAACCTGCTGTACCGGCAGCAGCGCAACCCGGTGCGGCAAATCACCGGAATGGTGCATCCCCATGACCGGTTCGAACCCAGTGGTGGCGAGCCGGGCACGGAGGTTTTCCCATTCGTGTGCAGCACCTACCGGATTGCCGAACACCACACGGCGGGCGGGATGAGCCGGTTTTCTCCCTACCTCGCCGAACTCGCGCCGGAGTTTTTCTGCGAGGTGTCGCCGGAACTGGCCGCCGAGCGCGGCCTCGAACACGCTGGCTGGGCCACCATCATCACCGCGCGAGCAGCGATCGAGGCGCGGGTGATGGTCACCGAGCGGATGACGCCGATGACCGTCGCCGGCACGCGAGTGCATCACGTCGGGCTGCCTTACCACTGGGGTCACCGCGGCCTGGCCACCGGGGATCCGGCCAACGAGCTAGCGCACCTGTCACTGGATCCCAACGTGCATATCCAGGAAGTGAAGGTGCTGGCTTGCGATATCCAGCCTGGGCGCAGGCCGCGAGGGCGTGCTCGCGACGCGCTCGTCGAGGAGTACCAGCGCCGGGCCGGGATCACCGAGCAGACCGGAACGGAGATCTGAGATGGCACCGGTAGACATCACGATCCGACGCCGTCCCGACCTAGACGGTTCGCTGCTGGGCGACACCGATCCGGCTACGCAAGGCGGCTATCCGGGTCACCCGCCGCGGATGGGTTTCTTCACCGACACCAGCGTGTGCATCGGGTGCAAAGCCTGCGAGGTGGCGTGCAAGGAATGGAACGCCATCCCCGAAGACGGGCTGGTTTTCACTGGCATGTCGATGGACAACAGCCAGGGTCTGGGCGCGAGCACCTGGCGGCACGTGGCGTTCATCGAGCAGCGCAAACCGTTGGCGGCGCAGGATCCGGGCGTCCAGCCTGGCGGGGACTTCCGCTGGCTGATGGCCAGCGACGTATGCAAGCACTGCACGCACGCCGCCTGCCTGGATGTGTGCCCCACCGGCTCACTCTTCCGTACCGAGTTCGGCACCGTGGTGGTGCAGGAGGACATCTGCAACGGTTGCGGCTACTGCATCCCGGCGTGCCCTTACGGGGTCATCGACCAGCGCAAGGAAGACGGCCGGGCGTGGAAATGCACCCTGTGCTACGACCGGCTCAGCGTGGGCCAGGAGCCGGCGTGTGCGAAGAGTTGCCCAACGAACTCCATCCAGTTTGGGCCCCTGGATGAGTTGCGGGAGCGGGCTGACGCGCGCCTGGCCCAGTTGCACGAGGCGGGGACGACCGATGCTCAACTTTACGGCCGGGACCCGAACGACGGCGTGGGCGGGGATGGTGCGTTCTTCCTGCTGCTCGACGCGCCTGAGGTTTACGGCCTGCCACCAGATCCGGTGGTGACCACCCGGGATTTGCCATCGATGTGGAAGCACGTGGCTGCCGCGGCGGTGACATTGGTCGGCGGTGCGCTGGCGGCTTTCGCCGCGGAAAGGTGGATCTCGTGAGCGAGTTCCAGCAGTTAGAGCACAGTTCGTCGGATGTCACCAAGGATGGGCTGCGCGGCGTGCGCCCGGATCGCGATGCTCCCACCGGTGTCGCTACCGGCAGGCCGGGCAGGCTGCGCACCCGGCAGCGTGACGGGGCACCGACCGTCCCGGACGCGAAATTCACCTCGTACTACGGCATGCCGGTGATCAACAGCCCGGTCTGGTCGTCGCCGGACATCCCGGGATACCTGTTCCTCGGTGGGCTGGCTGGCGCGGCGTCGCTGCTGGGCGCCGGCGCGCAGGCAACGGGGCGCCCGGCGTTGGAGCGGGTGAGTAAGGGCGGCGCCTTCGGCGCTGGCGTGCTGTCTCTGGTGGGACTGGTGCACGACCTGGGCAGGCCGTCACGGTTCTTGCACATGTTGCGGATGTTTAAGATCACCTCTCCGATGAGCGTGGGATCGTGGCTGCTCAGCGGCTACCTCCCGGCAACCGGGATTGCTGCGGCCAGCTCGCTGACCGGGCGAGCTCCGAAGATCGGAACCATGGCCACGGCAGCATCTGCGCTGCTGGGTCCAGCCGTGGCGTCCTACACCGCGGCGCTGATCAGTGACACGGCGGTGCCGGCCTGGCATGACGGCTACCCGGAAATGCCATTCGTGTTCGTCGGCTCAGCAGCAGCGGCGGCAAGCGGGCTCGGTCTACTCGCCGCGCCGCTGGTCGACAGCGGGCCGGCGCGCGCGATGGCGATGTTCGGTGTCGGCACCGAACTGGTCTCCTTCCAGCTGATGGAGCGCCGTATCGGGATCACCGCCGAGCCGTACTCGCGGGGCCGCGGCGGCGCTTATGTACGCGCTGGCAAGATCCTTTCATTGCTGGGACTCGCCGGAGCCTTGCTGGGCAGGCGCAGCCGGGGAGGAAGTGCCCTGTCCGGCGCGGCGTTGCTGGCCTCATCAGCCGCCACCCGGTGGGGCATCTTCCACGCCGGGAAGCAATCGGCCAACGATCCGAAGTACACCGTCATCCCGCAACGCGAGCGGATCGAGAGCAGACGATGAAGGTGATCCCCAAGCGTGGCCCGCGGCGGCTGGTTGCGCTGTGGGCGGCACTGCGCATCGCGCTCGGCGTTGTGGCCCTGGCCAACCCGCGACTGGCATCACGGGCTTGGGTCGGACGTGATGCCGCGCACGGTGTCACCCCCGTGGTCCTCGGCCGGGCCGCAGGCGGACGTGACATTGCGCTCGGTGCCGGCGCGGTGGCCTGCACGCTCGCTGGGGCGCCGTTGCGGCCGTGGGTGCTTGCCGGCGGTGGGTCCGACGCGGTGGATGCCGTGGCCACCTGGTCGGCAGGACCGGACCTGTCGCGCGGCCGGCGCGCTCTATTCACCGTGGTATCCGCGGCGTCTGCGCTGACTGCCGCGTTTCTTGCCACGCAGGTCGACCGGCCCGCACTTCCCCCGCCGAGACACCAGGAGCAAGACACCACGTAGCCCGATACGTCTGGTGCCAGGGGCTGGCTTAGTCACCGGTGATGGGCCAGAAGTAGGGCAGCTCGCGATCGGCATCGGGGAACAGGGGCTGGTAATAAGCCGGATCCTTGCGGACCAATGCTGCCTGATGGCTGCGGTGGAGGCGCCCGTCACCAAGCCAGTCCGGTAACTTTCCCGCTCGGGCCAGTCCGGCTTGGCCAGGTGGCGGTACCAGGCCGGCCTGGGCAAGATCCGTCCGAATGGTGGCTGCGCAGGTGTCAGCCCAGCCGCGGTGCAGCCACTCATCGCACACCGCCAGCCCGTACGCCGCCACGGCTTCCGGGTATCCCCTCCACATCCGCACGGCGGGATGGTGTTTCCAGCCATACGTCGCCCGGGTCACGGCTCGCAAGATCTGGAGCGCTTCGACGCGCTGCTTGCCCAGCCGCCGGTTATCCAGTATTGACGCGCTGGCAGCGAAATCGGGGTAGGGCAGAAAAGTCTGCACGGCTGATGTCTTCCCCAAATCATGATCGACTACTTAGAGTCGGCCAGCGCTAGATGGCCCACCAACAAGCAAGTCTCACCGTGCTCAGAGGGCAGCTCTGGGCCGTAGACTGGCCTGCGCGGCGAAAGTGAGCTGGAGTGGACTTGGAGTCAGTGGCCGACAAGCTTTATGCACTGCCGCGCGACGAATTCACCGCCGCCCGCAACACGGCCGCCAAGCAGGCCCGCGAACAAGGCGACCGCGAGCTCGCCGACCGGATTGCGGCGCTTCGCCGGCCCTCCACGGCTGCGTGGGTGGCTAACCTGCTGGCCCGGGAGCAGCCTGACGAGATTCGTGCTCTGGTGGAGCTAGGCGATGGGCTACGTGATGCACAGCGGCGGTTGCAAGGCGACGAGCTGCGACGGCTGTCGGCGCAGCGCCACCAGCTCGTGCACGGCCTTGTTCAACAGGCACAGGCGCTGGCCCGCGCTGCCGGGCATCCAGCTAGCGACGCGGTCACCCGCGAGTTGAGCGATACCTTCACAGCGGCAGTCAACAGCTCCGCTGCGGCGCAGGCGCTGGCCGGCGGACGCCTGACGTCGGCGTTGAATCCCGCCGACGCCGCCACTGAACTGTTCGCCGCAGCCGCGACCGCCACCCCCAGCGTGCAGGGTGACGGCCGCCCGAAGGGCGGCCATGAGCAGCTGCGTCAGGATTTAGACCGCGTGCGCCAGGAGGCAACCCAAGCCGATGCTGCCCGCGAAGCGGCGCATCGTGCGCTGACTCATGTCGACCAGGCGGCTGGGGACGCGGCAACGGCGCTGCAGGAGTTACGTGCCCGTCTTGACGACGCCGAGCACACCGAACATGAAATGCGCCGCCGAGCACTGTCGGCGCGGAGAGATTTCGAATCGGCTGACCGCGCAGCTCGGGATGCATGGCGCCGGGTACACGATCTCCAACGGCAGTTGGTCCAGCACGGCAACGGGTGAGAAACGGGCATCAACAGGGTACTCAATTACGAGGAGGTGAAGCACAATGGCACGGGCTATCTGGAGCGGGTCGATTAGTTTCGGGCTGGTTTCGATTCCGGTCGCGATGTACAGCGCCACCGAAGATCATACTGTCCACTTTCATCAGTTCCAGCGCGGCACCGCAGACCGTATTCGTTACCAGCGAATCAACGAGCGGACCGGCAAGGAAGTCGACTACGCCGACATTGTCAAGGGCGCAGAAGTCGGCGGTGGAGACTATGTCATCGTGGAGCCGGATGAACTGGACGCCATTGCCCCCGGTCGGTCGCGCACCATCGATATCACACGCTTCGTCGATCTCGATGAGATCGACGCGGTTTATTTCCAGAAAACCTACTGGCTCGCTCCCGCTAGCGAGGAGTACACCCGGCCTTACGCTTTGCTACGCGAAGCTCTGGCACGGACCAACCGTGCCGGTATCGCCACCCTCGTCATGCGCGGAAAGGAATATTTGGCGGCGATCCGTGCCGACGAGGGTGTGTTAGCGCTGCATACTTTGTTCTTCGCTGACGAGATCCGCAACCCCGCCGACGCGCTGGACAACCTGCCAGGTCAGGCACCGGCCAGCGGCAAGGAACTCGACATGGCCAAGACATTGATCGAGTCAATGAGCGGCCCGTGGCAGCCACAGGACTACCACGACACCTACACCGAGCGGGTGGAGCGGCTCATCGACGACAAGCGCCGCGGTGGGGAGATCGTCGCTGAAGCTGAACCACCTGCGCCCACCGAGATGTCGGACCTGCTCGAAGCACTGCAGCGCAGCGTCGCCTCAGCGCAACGCAAGGCCTCGTAAGCCAGCGCCCCCGCAGTCGCCCACGAGGGTTGGCGGTCGGCGAGTACTGTGTGGCGTCCGGCAGTGGACTGCGCAGTCGAGGCGCCCCGTGACTGGGGAGGTGGTGGGGTGGCTCCAGAGCTGCCAGGAGTGTTCGCATGGCTGGCGCCAATCCTCGACTCGTACGGTTACCTGGCGGTCTTCGGCTTCTTGTTCATCGAAAGCTTCGGTGCGCCCGTGCCCGGCCAGACCATGCTGATGGCCGCTGGGGTCTTCGCCGGAGCTGGCCGGCTCAACGTTATCGGGATCGCGGTCCTGGGCTTTCTCGCCGCCGTCGCCGGCGACAACGTCGGCTACTTGATCGGGCACTTCGGTGGCCGGCGGCTGGTGCTCCGCTTCGGCCGCTACATCTTCATAACCGAGAAGCGCCTCGCCAAGGCTGAAGACTTCTTCGCCCGCCACGGTGGAAAGATCGTCGGCATCGCGCGGTTCATCGAAGGACTGCGCCAGCTCAATGGCGTCGTGGCCGGCATCGCCGGGATGCCATGGAGACGGTTTCTGGCCTTCAACGCGTTGGGCGCCGCGGTCTGGGTCGCTGTGTGGACCTCTTTCGGATACGTTGCCGGCGGCCACCTCGGTGAGATTTACGAGCGCTTCTCCCGCTACCAGATTCTGGTGCTGGTGGTGATCGGCGGCCTCATTCTGGCCGTGGTAGCCCACCGGCTGTGGCGCTGGCAGCGCCACAGCTTTATCGCTACCCGGTCAGGGCGGTGAGAGCGTCGGCAACGGTGGGGTAGATGTCGAACCGATCCAGCAGCCCGGTCGTCTGCAACGGGCGCGCCACGGCGCGGGTCACCAGGCCGGCAATGTGCAGCTGCGTCCGCGGGACCCGCTGGACGAGTTCGCGGGCATCCAGGAGGCAATTCAAACCACTCGACCCGAGGAAGCGCACCATTTGCAGGTCCACGATCAGATGCGCCGGGCAGGCCGCAATTTGTTTGCGAAGGCAATCGCCGAGTAATGGAGCGCTGAGCGCGTCCAGCTCTCCGGTGACTGAAAGTACACATATCCCCATGGCTGGGCGCTGTACGAGCAGGCCCAGCAAATCGGTACCGGCACACACTGACCCATCGCGAACTGATTCGCCGGAATCAGGCCAGACGGTGAGATCCGCAGAATCGATCGGGTCGTCGGTGGCAGGTGCATCCGCCGGCTCACCACGCGGATCGTTTGCGGTCACCACCGGTGCGCTCCTCTTCGTTCACTCCAGCACACCGCCATGGCGTTGAGCGCGGTTTCTGCCTGTCCTGCCGCATTCAGACCGGTGGCCTTGCTGGCTACGGGAACCAGCCTAAGCCAGCAAGCCGTGCTGAGCTCCGGCGCGCGGGGTGAATTTCGTTGCAGCGGGTGTGCCAGCGTCGGCTCAGCCAGACACTCGTAGGGCGCCGAAAAGTGCCTCCTTCTCCTCAGCCGGCCCCGCCGCGAAGTACAGCGCGTCCGCGTCGCCGAGGCTTTCGCCATTGCCGAAAAGAATGTTCCAGATACCGTCGATGGCGACCGGTGCGCCTTCCTGGTCACGCAGGTAGTCGACGAACTTACCGGTGAAGTCATCAAAAGCCGCGATCCGTCCGGAGCCGCCAAAGTTGCCTACCAGGAGCTTCCCACCCATCGGACCGAAGCTTGGCGGAGCTAGCGTTACGCCCCACGGCGCGTTGAGCCTGCCGTCGTCGGCAAACACCCGGACCAGTGAGCCGGTGGAGCTGAATTCGGCCAGTTTACCCTTGTCCGGATGGCCCTCGGTGGCCTTTTCCTGCTCTTTGTTGAGCGAGTCCTCTTCGCCGGCGTCGAACGCTGGGCCCCCCGGCTCCGGCTTGTCTGGTGCTTTGGAGATCACATAGCTCACCAGCACCCGCTCTCCGATGGTGGTGACATTCCACGGGACAGGGTCACCGGGCTTGGCCTTCTTGCCCTTGGTCGCATCGGCTGGATCGACGGGATCGCCGGTGGCGAACGGGTTGGCGAAACCCTGGGTCGGTACCAACTTCCAGTTCTTGTCGTTTTGAATCATACCCCATCTGAAGTGTAGTTTTTCTGGTCAATGGGTCCACAGGCCGTCTCCAGGCCGTGCGAGCGGCCCAGCCGCGCGTCGATCACTCGCCGGGTCCGTTCGTGGCTGGAGGGCATTAGGTGCGTGTAGGTGCGCAGGGTGAAGCCTGGGTCGGCGTGACCGAGGTACTCCGAGAGCGCTTTGATGCTTTCCCCGCCGTCCAGCAGCGCGGAGGCGTAGTAGTGCCGCAGTGCGTGCGTGCCATCCGCTCGGGTGGCGTTGACCACTCCGGCTCGCTTCAGCGCGGGGCGCCAGCGCTCCGAGTTGAATGTCTGCCGCCACCAAGCCTGGCCTTTGTCGTCGGTCATGATCAAGTTGACGGTTGTTGGCTGTCCGGCCGGCTCTTCCCAGGGCAGCGTCACAGGGGTTGGTGGGAACATTGCCAAATAGGTGTCGAGTTCCTTCAGAACGCTGTCGGAGAGCGGCACATCGCGGATTTTTTCGCGTTTGGGCAAGCAGAAGATCAGTTGGCTGTCCACCTGCTGTACTTGGCGCACAACGTGGATGACCATGGCTTCGCGGTCGATATCATCGACTGCTAGGCCGAACATTTCCCCTTGTCGGAGTCCGCCGCCGGCCCCGAGTGGAATAGCGATCTTGACTCGTGGGAGCAGTGCCAACCAGACCGCCTTGAGGCGGGTGTCGGACCAGGGGACGACCTTGTGCTGGCTTTGTTGCGGTTTGGTGACGCTGCGGGCTTTGCATGGGTTGGAAGCGATCTTTTTGTCATCGACTGCTGCGCTAAGAATCGCCGATACGTGGACGAAGCACACAAGCCGGTAGCCTGGTGCGCTACCACGATCCATCATCCAGCGTATCCAGTTGCGAATGGTGGTCGGCGTGATCGCCCCGAGCTCAACTTTCCCAAGAAATGGGTACACTTGATTTTTCAATCGGGATGGTACATTGGCGCGATTTGTTGGTTTGAATGACTGTCCTTTGAGCCACTCTTCGGCGTAGTCTTGAAAAGTGACCTTTCCTGAGTTCGGGTTGAGGTACGTTCCTTGTTGTTTAGCGCTTTCGATATCATGTAAAAAGGCATTCGCGGCTGATAGCTGCCGGTCCGGGTACATTTTCGATAGCTCCCGGCCATCGGGGTCGCGGTAGCGCACCTTGTACCGCATTCCTTTGCCGTGTAGTCCGGTTTTGACTCGGCTCACCCGTTTGGTGTCCGGGTCCACGACCTTTTTGTACCAGCGATCTTGGACATGTCCCATGGCAGACCTTTTCCGTGTGCTGAATCGATAAGCTACCTAGGCCGCGTGGGCGGCCCAGCGTTTGACGGCTGTGGGGTCATAGCGCAGGTGCCGGCCGATTTTGCGAACCGGAGGACCTTCCCCGCGCCATTTCCATTGATACAGTGTCTTCACCGGTACTCCCAGGTACGCGGAGACCTCTTCGACGCTCCACAAACGGTCGATGGAAGCAACTTCGCTCATCGTCTGTCACCCCCAACTCAAGCGGCCATCGATTGATTCGCCGAAGTTCTCCCCGGTGATGCTTGATCACCAGCTGCGGAATAGTTCAGTGCGAGTGGTGGGTCGCCAGTGGCGAGTTGGGCGGCGGTGTATTCGGCTTTCCATCGCTGCCGTTCGGCGACTGCCTGCATCAGCAGGACGGGTCGTGGTGGTATGTCGGGGTCGGCGGGTGCGGTGCGTTCCCAGAGGTACGGCCCGTCTTCGGGGCCGTGGCTGGGTTGAATGCCGGCTTGTTCGAGCAGTTGCCGAACGAACGTGGCGCGCTCAGCGCGGTGGTCATCCAGGGTTTTGTTGGACCACTTGCGGGAGACCAGGATGCGACGCCCGGCGATGCCCAGGTGTTGGAGTTGGTGGGCCCTTCCCTTGCACCGCCCAGGGATCGTGGAGGGCCGGGCGCCTTTGGGCTGGATGCCGTAGAGCAACCAGATCGGGCAGCGCGGCGAGCAGGGCGTGATCTGGAGTTCGGCATGCAGCCGACGGGCGTGGTCACGTTGGGCGTCGGTAGCGTGCTCGGTTAGGCCGGCGGCTTGGCTGATGCTTTTAGATAGGTATTTGGTGAGGTATCCGATGTGGCGGCCGGCTTCTTCGGTGCCGCCCAGGATGCCTTTGACATGCACCTGGTCGCCGAAGCGGACCACGTGCGCCGGTTCGGTGAGCTGCTGGCAGGCCTGGTCCCAGCTGGGCAGGGGTGTGCCGGTGTTGGGGTCGGTGAAGGCCTTGGCCCGCGGGTCCCATCTCGGGAGCCGCTGGCCGCCATAGACGGGGTCGTCGTGGGGTGGCCACCAGACTTGGTGGTAGGTGGCCGCGGTGATCGCGCGTAGCTCGGCGCGGGGGATGGCCCCGCGGATGGCGGTGTGAAAATGCGGGGCGCCGCGTTTTTGGGGTTCGACGGTGCCGAAGTACTGCACGTCCCACCCGACACAGCGGCGGGTGTTTTGCCAAAACCTATCGAGCAGGGCGGGGAAGTGGATGGCGTCGCGGGCAGCGCGCCGGTAGTCATACCGATCGGGGTCTAGTGCCGCTCCGTTGGTGTCGACGCGGCCGTAGGAATCCAGGGTCAAGGTCAAGAAGGTGGAGGGGCGGTAGCGCCCGGCGAAGACCCGGCCGAGGGTGCGCTTGTCGACTGGGCGGCGCGGCAGGTCGGGCGCGTCTTGGCGGCGCCGGGTGGAGCGCTTGACCGGCTTGGGTGGGGGGTCGAGTGGGGTGAGTCGGCCGCGTACTCCGGCGGCGCGTAGAGCCGTGTCGAGTTCGG
>Ga0213875_10000070_pt1 | contig 120272 bp, 98 predicted proteins | sample BarmaccomBMRX_R8_FD_160105 | JGI IMG/M metagenome (GOLD analysis project Ga0213875, IMG submission 160105) | Root-associated microbial communities from Barbacenia macrantha in rupestrian grasslands, the National Park of Serra do Cipo, Brazil - RX_R8 | ecosystem: Host-associated > Plants >... | reverse complement strand
TGGGCAAAGTCGCAGACGCAATCGGCCATCCGTTCCTGCTGGAATTCTGCGAAGTCGGTTAAGGCACGTTCCCGCGTTGGATCACGCAGCACGCCAGCCGGAGCCGCGTGACGTAGCGCCGGAGCCGGAACAGTCGCAGTGGCGAACGTTGCCGCAGCATCCTGCCAGGCGGTTTGCAAGGCGGCGTCCGTGGCATAGCGTACCCGGAGCCACTGTCTCCAGGCAGCCTGGTCAGCCGGTGCATAGCCGCTCAGGGCATTGCCCCAGGTATCTTCATAAAACCACTCGCCAGTATTCTGCCCACTGGGATGATAGCCCGCCACATGCTCACCAAACTTGGCTTCCAAGTGCGTTACTAAAGCGGCCAGCCGTTCGCCTGCATCGTGGCGATAGAGGGCTGAGCTAACCACTGCCACTTTACGATGCGCTTTACCCGCCTCATCCTCCCAGCGCATGATTTCATCTGGGTGCGCCTGCTGCCACCAACCTGGCGGATCCATCGGAATACGTGGCAGTAAAAGCGCCTGTGGGTTAGCGGCTAAAACAGTAGCGCAGATGTTATCTACCTCCGCCCAATCCACCGGTTGTCCCGGCGCGGGCCACGGCAGGCCGATGGGAAAAGACACAAAATTCACGCCCGCACTCGCCGCTAATTTAATCTGCGACTCAAAGTAGCCGGGAGGCCCACCCAGAAATACAAAGTTGGCACCGGGCCGATAGAACGCCACATGCACTTCGCGGGGGTGATCTACGCGCAGCCAGAAGCTAACGCGATAGCGGTGCCCCTGCGTCAGCGCCAGATGCGGTTGATGGTAGATATGGAAATCCGGCCACTGCCCATTCGCGGGGGCTTTCAGGCTAATATGCAGACCAGCAGAGCCACCCTCGCCCACGCCGGGTTCTACCTGGATTTTGCCAACGGTGTTTTGTTCACCCTGCGGCCAGTAAGTCCAGTCACGAGTGAAACTATTCGGCCCGTCCTCAAAGTTGCAGAGGGGAATCACATCCTGTTGCGTGGTAAGGTCAGTCACCCGGATGTTATCCAGGTAAACCTCACCCGCTGTCTGTCCAAAGCGAAAATGCATGGTGGCCGTAGCTGGTTCGCTTTCATTCGCAGTGAAATCGAAGCTGGTCTGTTCCCGACCCGGCACAACCATCAGCGGTGCCGATTGCTGAATACCAAAGAACATCCGAGCGCGCACAGGCTGGTTATTGACCAGTAGACGCGGCGCACCCCGTGTCGCGTCCACACGCACGATCAAAGCCAGGCTGCTGGTTTCCAAAGAGCTTAGTAAGATAACGAGAGGGGTCAGCCACTTCACGAGATACTTTATCATCATGAGACACCTTACCAAGTTAACTGGATTGCAGCAGGAATTATTTTATAACACGTTTGTTCACCTATCCTTGGCTCTCTGGCGAGGGGCAGTATAGGGGGCATGGCCCTCACCCCCGGCCCCTCTCCCAACCTTGGGAGAGGGGAGCACAAAGGAGAACGAACCCGTGCTCATTGCAGGTTCTCTGAGGCGAGGAGAAGCGTTTGCGTGTGACCTCCCCTCTACCAGTATGGGGAGAGGGGCCGGGGGTGAGGGCTACTGACCTTACCTTTCTCAAAACCTACCCTTTTCAGTGCCTTCCCTAGAATGGGGCCAGACCCAGGACTTAATATGGAGTGGAGAAATCAATCTTAGTCGTGGTCGCGGTTTTGCTGCATGGAGTAAGCCACACCCCAGATAATCATCGTGCCCAGGGTGAACAGCACACCGCACAGGTTGCCGATCTTTTCGTCCTGCATATCTTCAACCTGTGCGGTGATGCCGGGGTAGTGTAAATATTGATGCATAGCAAAGCCGAGAAAACAATCGAACAGCAGGAAAATCAAGGTCGCTAAGGCCGCCATTTGCCACCATTTCATGACTCATGCCTCCGTTTGCTCTGTCATCGCTTTGCAATGAACACTATTGACAGGCCACTCGTGAACTGGACAGCCATCGCTGGGCTGCATTTCGCTCTGCCGCTGTGGTCTATTTTAGAACTCCATTCGGGGCTATTTTGGTGCCACTATTGGGTTGATTGCTGCTGCACTTGAAAGATAATTAATGAGAGGTAATTAAGAGGTGCTTTTGGGAGAAGGGGGAGGCAGGCCACGAGAGGGGGAGAGAGATGAGTAATCGCGTGGCCCGCCTGTTACTTAGCATACGAAGTATTTATTAAAAAGTTATTAATGGGTGTTTTATTTTTGCCTTGAGGTCAAACTAGAGGGGATATTACTGTTCATGGATGAAGCCAGGCAAACACGCCGCGAATTGATGGGCAGCTTAGTCGTAGCGGGAACCGGGTTGGCTCTCGCAGGGGCTTCGTCGGTGGGAGCCGCACCCCTGAATTCTTTACCAACCACTGACTTCGGTGAGAAATATGATGTGCGCCGGTTCGGGGCGCAGGGTGATGGCAAAACCGATGACACCCGTGCTGTGCAAACCGCCATTGATGCGGCACTGAAAGCTGGAGGTGGGCACATTCACTTTCCGGCAGGACAGTACCGCATTACGCGCAGCTTACGTTTCGCCTCTCTGGAAAGGGTGGATGTCACTGGCGTTGGTGGCAGTTCCACCTTGCTGCATGAAAACGATGAGCCGCTCCTGCTCTGGCCAGAAGGCGTTTCCTGCCGTGAGGTTTCCGTCCGTCATCTGCGAGTGCAGTCCACCAAAAACGATAAATCCTCTGCCTCGGCGGTCATCGCCTGTCTGGGTGGAGTCGAGCGGTCACTCTTTCACCATCTGCTCTTTTTCGCGGACACAGTGCGCTCTGGCAGCGGCATTATTACACAGCAAGTGGCCGATACAACGACGCTGGAAAGCTGCGTAATGTGGCGCATTGGCGGCACGGGATTGCGGGTGGCGCGTGGTTCTGAAGTGCGTGTCATCGGCGGACGCATTACCGGCGATGGCAGTCTGCGCCCGGAGAATATCGGCATTCACCTGATGGGTGATAACGGCGGTGTGCATGTCGTGACAACCGACTTGATTGGACTGCATACCAGCATGAAGATTGGTGAGCCGGGGCACACCAGCAACCGAGAAGTCTTCATCACCCATGCTACCTTCGATAGCTCCGTGCATGGCCTGTGGCAAAGTGATAACGCTTATACCAGCATCGCCGGTTGTTGGGCCGCTTCCTGTGACGAAGAACAAATTCTGCTTGACCGCGACTGCGCCGGGGCGATTCTCTCCATCGCGGGCGGCACTATCTTCAACGGCGGGGCTTACGGACGACCTGGCGCGCATCACGGTCTAGTCGTGCGGGCCGGGCGATTCACCCTGAGCGGCACCAATATACGCTACAACAAAGGCACTGGTATCTTACTCGATAACGGGGCACGAGATTATACCATCACGGGCTGCCGTATTCATAACAACGGAGTGGGAGCCTCACTGCGTGGCGAGAATCTCATCGTGAGCAACAACCTCTTCGCCGCCAATGGCCAGCACCTTGTGGATAACAGCGGCCACAACAAACAAGTGAGTGGCAACGTGTTTTCTGTCGCTTAAAATCCAATTTAGCGCCCGGCCAAACCCGTCAGGGAAATACCTTTAATGATATGTTTCTGGAAGAGGAGAAAGGCGAAGAGCACAGGCATGGCTGCTAATACCGCTGCGGCCATCATCAGACCATATTGAATGTTGTAGTGCCCTTGGAAGATGGTGATGCCGATGGGTAAGGTACGCATCTCTAAGCTATCGGTATAAATCAGCGGCCCCTCGAAGGCGTTCCAGGTGGCCATAAAAGTAAAGATGCCCAGCGTGGCTAATGCGGCCTTAGAGAGCGGCAGAATCACATGCCAGAAGACACGAAATGGGCCGCAGCCATCGAGAAAGGCCGCTTCCTCTAATTCCACAGGGATCGTCTGGAAGAACTGGCGCAACAGGAATACGCCAAAGGCACTGGCCCCCGCGGGCACAATTAACGCCCAGTAGGTATCAAACCAGTGGAGTTGACGAATTAAGAGGTAAGAGGGAATCAGCAGCACTTGCCCTGGCACTAACATCGTCGCCACCAGGACGGCAAAAACCTGATCGCGTCCTCGCCAGCGCAAACGCGCATAAGAAAACGCCGCCAGAGAATCTACGACCAACACTAAGGCCGTGACTGCCAACGAAATAAACAGGCTGTTACCTGTCCAGCGCCAGATGGGAAACTCTTCCACATTGTTCAGTACCGTGTGAAAGTTCACCAGTGTGGCGGGACGGGGCAGCCAACGGGCGGCACCCAGACCATTCACGATGTCTTCAGGTGTCTTGAGTGATGTTGTCAGCATCCACAGCAACGGCGCGAGAAACAAGAGCGCCAGCGCCAACATAACAATGTGCAGACCCAGTTGACTTCTGTACAAGAATCTCTTCATGAGCGGCTTTCCTCTCGATTCGATAGCAGGCGGAACTGGACTGCCGTAAAAGCCAGCACAATGGCAAATAGCAGATAGGCGATGGCCGCGCCGTAGCCGATTTCATACTGGCTAAAGCCCTGTTGATACATGTACAGCACGAGAGTCAATCCAGCGCGGCCCGGCCCGGCCCCGCCACCATAAAGCACATAGGATTGACCAAAAATCTGAAATGCTCCCAACACCGAAAACACCAGACAGAAGAGCGTAGTGGGACGCAGCAGCGGCCAAGTGATGCTCTTGAACACCTGCCAGGCATTGGCCCCATCAATCCGTGCCGCTTCGTAGTAATCAGGTGGAATATTATTGATGCCAGCCAAATATAAAATCATGTTGCCGCCCGCGCCCCACCAGATAGACATCAAGGCGATAGAAGGCATCGTCCAGTGCGGGTCGGATAGCCAGGGGATAGGTTGAAACGCCGAGAGCGGCAAGCCCAACTGGCGCAGACCATTAACCATCGTGCCCAGATACAAGTTCAGCAGCCCGACTTGCGTGTTATAAAGCCACTGCCACAAGACGGCGACCACCGCGATAGAAATCACCACGGGCATATAAAAAGCGACTTTATAAAACGTTTGCAAACGCCGTACTTGGCCTAACCCAAGAGCCAGTAGCAGCGAGACCAGATTGCCAAGTGGCACCACCAAGAACACAAAATAAGCCGTATTGCGCAAGGCAATCCAGAAAATGTCATCGGAAAGTGCTGCCTGGTAATTGGCGAGACCGACAAAAGGATGTTGCTTAGCTAAGACATGCCACTCGCGCAGCGAAATGAAAAAGCCATAGACGGTTGGCCCCAGCAAGAACACGAAGAATAAAATCAGATGAGGCAAAGCAAACAACCACCCAATCCAACCCCCACTGCGGCCCCCCGCAGCGGAACGGGTAGAGAGTGACTGTGACACAGAGCCGGAATCTAAAGCTTTAGCCTCAGCTTGCATAGGGTTCACCTTACGGGCGTGCCAGCAGTTGGTTAATGCGGCGGTCAGCATCAGTCATGGAGGCTTCGGGCGTTTGCAACTGTAGCAGTGCCGCTTCGATAGCCGGGTCTACAAACTGGTTCAAAGAATTCGCTCTGGGCACCTGGGGGTCGTAAACCACATAACCGATTTGCCGCGCGAATTGCGCCTGCACGGGCAATGCCGTAAATTGCGGAGACCGCTTGACTTCCAGGCGAGCAGGCACTTGGCCCCCCTCGGCCCAGGTCAGGCTATGGTCAGAAAGAAACCGCATCAACCGCCACCCGGCGCGTGAGTGTTCAGGGGAAATGCCCACGGGCTGGCACAACAGATGCGAGCCGCCCCAGACACCTTGCTTTGGCCCAAACTGCGGCGCAGGCGCACCCGCGAATTGTAGGCCCGGCTGTTCTTGCAGGGAGGCCAGCATATAGATGCCTTCCATCGCCATCGCCGCCTTGCCCTGCCTTAAAGCCAGCCACGCATCCACGCCTTCGGGCTTGGGCGCTATTTTATATTTGTAAATCATATCCACCATAAGCTGCGTGGCTTGCAGGCAGGGTGCCGAGGCCATTGCTCCGTGTTTACCATCAGGCGTGAGAATATCACCACCAAACTGATGCGCTATGGTCAGCCAGTTGGAATGCTGATTGGTAATCACAAAGCCCCACTGGTCGGGCTGGCCATCACCATTGGTATCTTTGGTCAATTTCTTGGCCGCGTCCAGAAACTCGGTGAGGTTAGTAGGAGGTTTAGCTTTGCCATTCTGGTCTACAATACCGGCTTCTCTAAAGAGTTTGGTATTGTAATAGAGACCAATGGGATGCGTATCAAGGGGCAGGGCATATTGCACGCCCTGATAGAAAGATTCATGCCAGGGAACAGGAGCAAATTGCTTTGCAGTCAGTGGTGGTTGAGCACTGGCATAGAGGTCGGCTAACGGGCGAATGGTATGGAACGAGGCAAACTCCGAGAAGCGTGCCGCCTGTAAGATAAAAACATCCGGTGCCCCGCCATAGGCCAGCGATAGCGTCAGTTTGTCATAATAAGTGCCCCAGGGAATAATCTGCATATTCACCTGGACATCGGGGTTCTCGACCTGGAACTGGCGAACCATCTTCGCCATCGTCTGACCATCCGGGCCAGTGAAACCATTCCAGAATTTGATCTCCAGCTTGCTCGATGTACTGCTCGCATTGTGTCGCGCCAGATTGCAGCCCCCGCACAGCGTTAGCAAAAATGCAATGACGATTAAGGTGCAGCATCGCTGCCATCGAGAATGCGGCATAGCTGGATAACGGTTGATAATAGTGACACTTGAGGGACGCCCAACAACCTATAACAACGAAAAGAGATGGCCGCACTTCGCCTCACGAAGCGCGGCCATAAAATTCTTAGCCGTTTAGCGTCCAACCATCACGGTATTTGCGGCTCAACAGGGCATTGGCTTCGGGGCTGTTAGTAACTTGACCTGTCGCCGGGTTATATTCGATCTTCTTACCAACTCGGTAGGCTACTAACCCTAACAACATCTGCTCGATCATATTGCCACTGTATTCAAAGTCGCAGGCCGTCTTGAGACTGGGATTTTTGCAGGCGTTAATCCATTGCCGCTGAAAGTGGCCCACGGGAGGCAGGAGGGTCTCCTTGGTGCGCGGCTTATAATAAGTCAAGTCGGCTGAGTCACTTACGGGCAACACGATACGGGTATCGAAGTTAGCGATGATAAAGCCCTTGCTGCCCTTAAACATCGCACCATGATCTATGGCCTTAAGATCAACATAAGGACGTGGCGAACCCGGCATCACGCCGCCCTGATACCAACTGACGTTGATGGGGCCGCGCCAGTCGTTAGCAGGATGTTCCCAGTGCGATTCGCACTCAACGGGCGTAACATCAGGATTGAACTTCTCGCCCTTGGCTTCGGCGGAAGTTGGCAGCGTGGCGTCCACCGCGTTCCAGAGCAAGTCCATTGTATGGCTACCCATGTCACCAACCTGCCCCGCGCCAAAGTCCCAGAACATATTCCATTGCAGGCAGTTCATGCCTGGCCCACCGGAGAAATAATCGGGATTATAAGGATGGTCGGGCGAGGGGCCAAGCCATTGATCAAAGTGGAACCCTTCTGGCGGCGTGCCTTGCGCGGGTAAGTAACCTGCCCGCCGAATCTGGCGATTGCCCCAGGCATAAGCGTCTGTGAGGTTGCCAATAGCCCCATCGCGGATTAGCTCCTTCACACGGTTGAAGTTCTCAATGGCGTGCCGCTGCATCCCGACCTGGGTAGCCAACTTGGTTTTCTTCTTCATCCAGTTGGCCCGCACGATACGCGCTTCTTCCACCGAAATAGCGAGAGGCTTTTCGCAGTAAACATGCAGGTCGCGGTTCAAGGCCCAGTTAGCGATGAAGGCGTGGTGGTGATCGGCGGTGCAGATCACCACCGCATCTAAATCCTTTTGATCGAGTGCCTTGCGCCAATCCACATAGGTCTTGGCATTGGGGAACCGTTTCAGCGCCTCCGGGAAACGCTTTTCGTTGATGTCGCACAACGCGACCACATTCTCTTCAGCTAGTACGTCATAGTGCGCCAGGGCACGGCCCCACACGCCAATGAGGGCTATATTCAGCTTGTTATTAGGGCCTTTGGCACCTAATGCCGTGCGCGGCAAAATCAACGCGCCTGCTCCGGCGATAGTGGAAGCCTTGATAAAATCACGTCGGTTCAAAATGGGTTCTCCTTTGGGTTGGGGAATTGGATGTTTCCAAAGTTTGCCCCAACGCAGCCGACAACACAACTTTAGTGCTTTGAACCGTTGGCTGGCCCCTATGAATAGCTTATGAGCTAAGCGGATGGAACTCGATATTGTAGCGCCAGGGCAAAGGCTGCGGTTGCAGCCAACGAGGTGATGGTTCTGACGTGATTCCAGGCTGTCCAATTCGTCAAATAATTGGCCCACACTTTGGCACCCTCGTGGCTGGCCGGACTGACGGCAGCAAGAGCATCATTCATCGGCACATTGAACACAACTGTCACTATGAAACTTCCGACAAGATAAAGCACACCGCCAGCACACAGATAAACCGCGCCGGGAGCGTGCCAATGTCGGAAGGAGTGAATAACTGCGAAGACACAAGCCGCTGTGCTGCCGAAGAAAACCAGGAAGAAAACAGAATTCAAAATGGTGGTGTTAATAGACTGCATGGCAGCCATGCCTTTATCAGCGGGCAGGCGAGCTAAAGCTTGCATTACAAAAGCAGAAAAAGCAAAAAAGATTCCGGCCATTAACCCGCAACTTAGCACCCCGAACAAAGTGAGAGGGAAGATCCATTTATCAGAGTTCATCATACAAATATCTTATTGGAGACCGAACAGACCTAACTTGCAGGGTTATTCCTTACACACGCGGCGGTATAAGGCTTCATAGCGGGGCACAATGATGTCGGCGGCAAAGTGTCCACGAGCAAACTGCTGTGCAGCACGGCCCATTGCACTACGCCGGGATGGATTTTGAATCAGCTCTTCGACTCTTCGTGCCAGGGTATTCGCATCTCCAAAGGGCACTAACACCCCCGTTCTCTGGTCATCAATGACTTCGGGGATACCCCCAACTCGTGTGGCAACGCTGGGGCAGGCGAAATACATCGCTTCCAAAATGCTGAGGCAGAAACTTTCGGTTTCGGACGTGATGAGACCCAGATCAGCCGCCTGCACATACTCTTCGACATCATACACTTTTTCCCGCACGATAACCCGCCCTTCCAAACCAAGCCGCTGCACCTTAGCCTTAAAGGGAGAAAAATCCTCGCCCGCCAGGATAACCAACTTGAAGCTATCGTGCGGCTTAATGCGAGCTATCGTATCGAGCAGCAAATCAACCCGCTTGACAGGACGCAAATTCGAGCTATGGAGTATCATCACCTCCGCATCGCTGATGCCCAATTCCTGGCGCACCTCCTGGCGCGAACGTGAGGGGTGTCGTGGCACAAAGAAATTGTGAATGACCTCGATAGGACGATCAACTTTGAGCAGCCGTTGGGTTTCTCCTTTCAGGTAATCAGACACGGCTGTGATAGCATCGGATTGGTTGAGCGCATGGCTAATCGCCGGGCCGTAGCCTGCGTCGCGTCCCAGCAGCATAGTATCCGTGCCATGCAGGGTTGTCACGACACGAGGCCGCTCGCGCGCCTCCAACATGGAACAGGCCAGGATAGCGGCTGTGGCATGGGGCACGGCGTAATGGACATGGAGCACATCCAGCCCATAATCGCGGCTGACTTCCGCCATCTTCACTGAAAGTGGCAAGGTGTAGTCAGGGTAGCGGAAGAGTCCGTAATCGTTAATCTGCACCGGGTGAAAGTAAATACGCGGTGCGCCGGATGAGAGACGAAACGGGCGCTCATAGCTAATGAAATGAATTTCATGGCCACGATGCGCTAATTCTTCGCCCAGTGCTGTGGCGAGAATACCACTGCCACCCACAGAGGGGTAGCAGGTAATCCCAATCTTAAGCGGTTTTTCAGAAGGCATAACATAATAGAGTTAACCACTAACAGAACGAGGATGGAGGATAGAAATAGCTGACTCTTACGATCCTCTATCTTCGATCTTCTATCCTCAAATATCCGTGTCCATCTGTGTTCATCAGTGGTTAATCTGCTTTCAAGCGGTTAGAAGTGGCGCGCACCTCGACCTACGGGAGCAAGTGAGTCCACGACAATTGGGTCATTGGGAAAAAGGGCAATCGCATAATCCACATTCGCGCTGAGGCCATGTAAGCGTGCCCGCGTCAGTTGCAGTTCAACATAGCGACGCGCACTCGTCTGCGAGGCGTGGGATTCCATCGCGGCAGTCCAAGCCATGATAATTTCAGGAGCGGAGACATCAACGAATATGGGCGTTATATCGCGTGGTTCCGTTTCCAGTGAACCCGCATAGAAGAAAAGTTGGCTAATGGTGTGGGGTGGTAAATCCCGTAGTTCATCTACTCCACCATAGCGGGCCAACCGAGCCGCATCACGTACCAAACGGCCCAGACGCGCATGATCCGGGTGCTGATTTTCGACGAGGCTGGGAGCCAGCACAATACCGGGACGCACGCGCCGCAGCACAGCAGCAATTTTGATGGCATGGGCGGTACGAATTTCTAAGTGGGCGTCGCCATCGAGTTCGAGAAATTCTACGGTTACCCCCAGAATTTCTGCCGCTTTTTGAGTTTCCTTCGTGCGTTGTTCAGGCGTGCCATGTGTCCCGGCCTCGCCACGCGAGCAGACAACTAAATGCGCCTCTCGGCGCGCACGGGTCTCCGCCGCAATCACACCGCCACAGCCGAATTCAATATCGTCCGGGTGCGCGCCAAAAGCCACCAAAGGGAGTTGGTCAGGCTGGGAATTCGATGTAGGCTTCATGAGATTGCTCAATCACATCCCGCTGCACATAGGCTATTTCAGGTGCATCTTCTTTACACATATAAGCCTGCTCTCCGGCTCCTGATACATAGTGCGTACAATGAACACCGGACTGCATCCACTTGAGGCGCGTGTCGCGGGTGGGGCTAATTTGCGCTTTAGTGAAAGAAGTTGGCGGCAGCGTCAGGTAGGAATCGCCACCTTCGTGCAGCTTGAGTTCGCCTTCAATATAGCGAGCGCGGACAACTTCACTTTCATAAGGCACATCCACGAAAAAGTCTGATACCTCACAAGCCGCCTGGCGCAAGGCAGGGTCACTTGACCGCACTACACGAATACCATCCAGCAAGCCCATGCGCCGATACATTTCCAGGCAGAAGTCCGCGCTATTCATGCCTTCAGCCGTCACATCAATACTTTGGAAAGCGTCCACCCAGCAGGGAGCAACATAGGCAGGCAGGCGGCGCAGTGTCTTCGTGTGCCACTCGGCTAAGACGCGCTTGAGATATAAAGGTGAAAACTTGCGCTGAATTTTATTGGCAAACGCAAAATTCATCTGCACCGGCAGGCCCGTATCCTGGCGACGCAGCACCGTCTGGGTTTCGCGGGGGTCGTGGTCGCTGTCGTGATAGAAGAAGACAATCTCGCCACCAAGTTCGCTTTGCAGCCGCCGCGCCGTCAGGATTTTGGCGACTAAAAACCGCTTCGGAAAGAAGCCGCACGGTTGTTGGCCAAAACAGATGATGGGGTCTGATGCAGTCATAATTTATGACATCACGCTCTATCCGGGTAATAATCGGTCTTCCCTTGCAAGGCAGTGGCGAAGAGCACACAGGCGATACAACCGATAGGATTGAACCAGAGATAGCCGAGTTTATCCTGATACAGCCAATAGAGCACAAAGATCAGAAGTTGCGCCAGAATAGCCGCCCAGAAGATGGCTGTACCGCCGACACGCTTCAAGAAGAAAGCGACCATAAATATACCTAATACCGGGCCATAAAAAATGGAGCCGAGGATATTCGTCGCCTGGATTAAGTTCTCGGCTATGGTGGCAAAAAGCGCAAAGGCAATAGCCGCGCAGCCCCAGAAGATAGTAAACCACCGCGAAGCCGCTACATAATGAGCATCTCCGGCATCCAACTTCACCAGATGGCGGTACAGGTCTACGACCGTGGTAGACGCCAGCGAATTGAGTTCAGCCGCCTTAGAGGAGAGCGTGGCGGCAAAGAACACCGCGATGAGCAGGCCGATTAACCCATGCGGCAGTTGTTGGAGCACAAAAGTGATAAACACGTAATCGGCATCACTACCGGTCTTGCCAACTTGGGCCGCTTCCAGGGCTTTCTTAGCATCTTTGCGAATCTGGTCAGTTCTATCTCCGGCAGCCATTGCCTCTTTATGGGCTATCGCTATCTGCTGTGCATTGCCGCTATGGGTCGCATCAATCCAGTGCCGGACAGCCTGGCGCTGCTGCTCATGGGCCACCGTGAACTTTTGTTCCAAGGGGTGAAGTTGCCCTGAGGCATCATGCTGGACGGCTAACTTCCAGGCAGTCTCGTTAAAGAAGATGGGAGATGGTTGAAACACGTAGAAGACAAACAACAGAGAACCCAACAACAGAATGAAAAACTGCATGGGGATTTTACACACCGCATTGAACATCAATCCCAGACGGCTCTCCCGCAGTGATGGGCCGGAGATATAGCGCTGAACCTGCGACTGATCGGTTCCAAAATACGAAAGGGCCAGAAACATGCCACCGATTAAGCCCGACCAGAAGGTGTAGCGTTTACTAAAATCAACCGAATAGTCTACCGCTTGCAATTTGTGAAAACCGCCTGCTACCGTCATGGCATCCGTGAGTGAAAGATCAGAATGCAGCTTGCTTAACAGGATAATAAACGCGGCGGCCATCCCCGCAAAGATGACACCTAACTGATACTTCTGCGTATGGCTCACAGCATCACTGCCACCAGCTACAGTGTAGGCGATGGCCACGATTCCACTACAGATAATGGTAAGGTCGAGCCGCCAGCCCATCACGGTGGAGAGCACAATGGCCGGGGCATAGATCGTGATGCCTGCGCCTAATCCGCGTGGCAACAGGAAGAGAGCAGCCCCTAAGAGACGTGTCTTGGTATCGAATCGTTGACCCAGATACTCATAGGCCGTGTAGACCTTCAGCCGCCGGTAAATGGGCAAGAAGACCATTGAGATGACAATCAGGCCAAAGGGTGCCCCGAAATAGTTCTGCACAAAGCCCAGGCCGCTTTCATAGCCCTGGCCCGGAGTCGAGAGGAAGGTAATGGCACTGGCCTGGGTCGCCATAACCGAAAGGCCAATCACCAGCCAGTTGGTATCACCCGCGCCTTTGAGGTAGGTATTGAGATCACGGCGATCCCGCGTGCGCCAGACACCATAAGCCGCAATGCCGAGGATGGTGCCGAACAGCACCAGGTAGTCAAGCCAGTTCAAGGGCACACCCGTTTCACGCGAACGCCCTCGATAGCACCGTCAGGAACACCACATAGGCGATAAAGACCACCACGACGAAAAGATAAACTTTAGGCCAAGTGCTTAGTCCTGGTAGACTCGTCATGTCGTCCGAAAGTCCAGCCGTTTCGTCTGGCGAACTCGCTGGTATATCGGTGGTTGTAGGCTGCTGCGGGTCAAGATTCATTTGCCCAGAGACACCAAATTCGCAAATAGCCGATAGGCTCCGGGCACTCCGGCGGGCAGTTCGCGGAAGAACACCAGCCCGGTATACACGAAGTAACCCCGACCATACTTAGCGACTAAGAGGCCACCCTTGAGCGGTTCCTCACCGGGATCGCCGGACGCGAACAGGGGAGTAAAATGCTCGTCCCACTGACTGGGGAAGTAAATGCCACGCTCCTGCACCCAACCTTCAAAGTCCGCTGCCGTAATCTTATTGGGTGTATTCAAAGCCGGATGATCGGGAGCTAAGAACGTCACCGGCGCATTCTCATTGGTGACTCGCTGCGATGAGAGAGTAAGGTCATAGGGAGCAAGTTTGTTGGTCTTGAGACCATCGGGTCGGTTGTATTGCTCAATCACATTGCCACCACCTTCGACATAGGCAAAGAGTGCGGGCAAGCCATCAGCCAAGTCAGTCCGTACGTTAAAGGCACGAACGCCAATGACCACCGCATCAAAGCGACGTAAACTGTCCGCCGTTAAGTCGGCACCGGAAAGTTGAGTCACCGTGTAGCCCATTTGCTCCAATGCCGGGGCCACGCTATCGCCTGCACCTGCTATATACCCAACCTGTTTACCCCGGATAGAGAGGTCAAGAGCAACCGCCTTTATTTGTGCGGGAGACTGGACAAGCAGCGGCGGAATATGCGGATAATTAATCTCCAACCGTTGCGTATCGAACTGCCCACCATTGACAGTCGCGCGAGCCGTGATATTGGCCGTTGTTAATTGTGCAGGGGCCGTGACATTAAAGGTCAAGCTGGCCTTTGCACCAACTGCTGCCAAGTGAAAGGGTTGACTGGCTGGCGCGACCTTCCAACCTGCGGGGACATCCAGACTGAGCGAGCCATTGGTATTAGCACGAGCGGCAACGACTTCAACCGTGACAGGCCGGGACGCACTGGGGGCGAATAGGCTCACCTCCGAAACTAAGTGCAGTGACACCGGAGGAATCACTTCCAAGCGTCGTCGCGCCACTGCCGGGTCTTTTTGCGCCGCATCGCTGTTTGCCCTGTCCGCCAACACTTGTACTGGTTCATCGGGTAGCGCCAGAGTTTGACCACCAATCTCAAAGACTTCCTGCACCGGGAAAGCGGGCGGGTTCTCTGGCTGCCCAATCAGGTTCCCGTCCTGCACGCGGAACATACCTGCGGTTGGTTCCTGGCGCAACCAGTATGGCTGACTGATGGGTGTTTTGGCAGGCAAGGTTTGTGTCGCCTCACGCGTTGCCGTTTGGCCCGGATGGAGAGTTATCGGCACAGACAACTGGTTGCCGAGAATTGAATAACTCGATGCTAACCAGCGCACCGGCACAGCCGACCGTACTATAGCGGTGTGGTGCAAATGTAACGCTTCACCCGGCACGACTTCGGCCTGCGGCACCGTCGTTTCAAAACTCAGCCCCACACATTCTTGAATAATATGGTCGAGATCGGCACGCTTTTCCGCCATAATAGGGTCAGCAGCCAGTTGGCTCAGGCGGGTGCGGATTTCCAACAGGGCGGGCACACTGGTAGCGGGATCATTGGGATTGAACGCCGCCAGCAGCGCATCCGCTAAGTGTCCCACATCAGTTCCACCGGGCACTCGGTTCCAGGTAGTATCTACGCCTTCCAAGATGTCCTTGGTCGCAGGTTCGCCACTCAGTAGCTTGAAGGACTCCATGCGGGGGCCTCCGCCGCCACCTCCCCCGCCAAAATTCCCAAACCCCTGGCTTTTGTGCATGGCCCGGCTGCGCCCGGCAATGGAGGCAAACGATTCGCCCAGAACCGGGTCAACGCCGCTAATGTCTATCTGGAAGGCACCTGGCCCGCCGCCATTCTGCAAAATTCGCTTCGGCTGCCAGGGCTTTAAGGTGGTAAGCTGTTCCGGGAACGCGGTTGGATCACCAGCCAGTTTGAAGGCTTCTATCGCCAGCACTGCCGAGGCGGTGTGATGACCATGCGTGCCACCAGGTTCGGGGGAGAAGCGGGTAATCATCACATCGGGACGAAAAGTGCGAATCACGCGCACAATATCGCCTAACACCTGTTGATGATCCCAGATATTTAATGTCTCGCGGTAGTCTTTGGAAAAGCCAAAGTCAAGGGCGCGGGTAAAGAACTGATGACCGCCATCCAGTCGCCGTGCGGCCAGCAATTCTTGCGTGCGAATCAGACCCAGTTGCGCACCAAACTCTCCACCTAATACGTTCTGCCCGCCATCGCCTCGCGTCAGGGAAAGATAAGCGGTGCGATAGGCCCGGCCTCGTGCCAGGTAGGTGATAAGTTGCGTGTTCTCATCGTCGGGATGGGCCGCGACATACAACACGCGGCCCATCTCACGAAAGCGCCGTAAATCCTGCTGAATCGCCACACCAGACACCCCGGATTGAGGTGCGGTTGCGGCTGGAACAGGTGCTTCGGCGGCGCGACTGCTGTTGTCCACGAGGAGAACCAGCAACAGGGCAACTACCATTATTGGCAACGCCAGAGAGGACAGCATCCGCTGGGGGTGCTGCGAAGGTAACAACTGAGTTTTGGTCATCTATTACTTATGAACAGTAAACGGTATGGAATACTGCGTATTTTCCCACATCATCTTGATCAGGCCACCATTACCGTTCGGGTTCTTTTCAACGGACATGGTGAACTGGTCTACAGCTTTATCCAGATTTGTCTTGGTCAAGTCAACGCGGGCGAGGTCTTGTTTCTCATCATACTGGGTGCCCCACTGCCCGACTTGCTTGCTGATGACCAACTTGGCCGATCCATCAGCGGCGGGCAGGGTAAAGAGAGTCACCGCACCAGCGGGAACGGTTACGCCACCCAGATCAATCGGTTGCTGGGTAACCAAGAGGGTCGCTTCGTTAGCACCCGTGCGCCACACCTGGCCAAAGGGCACCAGCCCCCCCCAGATTTTGCGGGGGGCACCGGTCTTGGGGTCTTTGGTATAGGGGCGACTGTAATAAATCGTGACGCGGTTGCCATCAATGACGGTGCCCGTTACGTCAATCGGGCTAATGCGCTTCTGCTGGGCCAGCAGTGGCGACGTGCCGAGCAGGATGGTGGCGGCAACAAGAACCAATAATTGAATCCTGCTCCTGAAAAGTGCTGTGTGCATACTATCTCCTTATGTGGCTGAATGTTAAACGTTGGAACATACCTTGATTGACCCGACACAAAACCGCTTGACGAAACAGCCCGTCAAGACAGGGTTCAAATGCGGGTCGGAGTCGAGGTGAATTCCATCCTTGCACCTCTCATTGTAGTGGCTTTAACCAAGATGTTCAATACTGGGGAGTTCAGGAGGAATAATAAAATTGAGGCTATTCTTTAGATGGCCACAACTTACTTACCCGACTACCCCCCTGAGACAGCTTGATACAATAAAAGATGGATATGACCGCACAACGTCTGGATTTAATTATGGCTACCCTGATGGGGGCTGTGCTGGGCGTCCTGCTGCTCTTTGCCCATTATTACTGGGTCATGGCGGCATGGGTGGCGGTTGTACGCTCCTCGAACGGTTCTCACTCCTATCCTTTAGGCCCAACTTCACGGCTACCGATGCAATACTTCTTTGCCGGGCAATGGCTGCGCATCACTTTGAGCGGAGTGGCGTTAGGGGGGCTAACTGCCTATACGTGGTCGCACCAGCGTAGCGATCAAACCTGTGCTGCGGATTGGTGTTTACGCGGTGGGCTGCTGCTTTTCATGGTGTTCCTGGTGCGCCAAGCCACCCTAATATTACACGCCATTTCTATCTTCACCAGCAGAAGTTACATGGGCAGGATGCCTGCAATGCCAGTGTTCAGAATGGCTTCGATAATGCTCAATATCTTCGATGCGGCTCTTATTTGGAGCCTCTTGCTCATCTGGTGGGGCTGGACTTTACGCAAGCAGAACGCGCAAAAGACACCTTGATGCCAAGGGCAAGTAGATACTGAAATCGTTACTCTGTCTATGCCCAAGATCACTCGACCAGAAGACCTTTATCATCCCGTTTCAGGACACCCTGTTGAGACTATCGCCAATCTGGACAGCATCCCGATCCAGGAAAACGGGGAACCCCTTCTCAACCTAGCTGATGCCTGTTCACAAATTCTACTGCGTCCTTTCTACAAGCCTTTGCGGGGCCGCCAGCCTTTGTTTGCTCGTGCCTCAGTTGCTCAAAGATTACAAACCGCTCAACAATGGCTGAATGAGCAGCATCCCGGCTATCGCATCGCGGTCGTAGACGCTCACCGCAGTGACGGTGAACAACGTTGGGGCCACCTGATCTTGCGCTATTCGCTGCGCCTGCAACATCCTACCTGGCCCTCCGCCCTCGTGCGAGAAGCCGCTAACAAATATGTCGCCGCGCCCGATGCCATTGCTCCCCCACCCCATACGACCGGCGGGGCCATTGATGTGCGCCTTGTGGGGCCAGATAGCAAGCAACTCAATTTGCAGGGACCGCCCCTAAAATTAGCCGCAGCCCGCACCGATTATCCGCATCTGTCAGAGCGGGTCAGGCACTATCGCCAGATTTTATGTAATGCTCTCAACTACGCAGGATTTTCTAACTATGAAGAGGAGTGGTGGCACTGGTCGTATGGCGATAGCGGCTGGGCCTTGCGCAGCAATCAACCTCTCGCTTTTTACAGCCGTGTGGCGCGGCCCAAGTTATAACTGAGGGTTAAGCTTGAATTATTTCATATCCATTAATCAGCACCGGCCAAAGCCGTGCAAGACGCACCAACAGATGAATTTGGCCTGTGAGAGAACTCATGAGTAAAACGCCTTTATCAAGCACTCCCAATCGCCGTGGGTCATCAGTGACCGTGCGTTGTTCCTATTGCATTAACACTTATACCACGAGCAGTGCCACGACTCTTTCCGAAGCGCGTTGCCCATCATGCCGTCGCCATCACCAATACCTAAACGCTATGCGCCGCATCCGCCATTGGTGGCGTTATCGGGCTGCGAATCCAGCTTTAGCATCGCGCCATACTTCAGACAAATGACCGACCTTTAGTGTGCAGTAAGCGGCTGGCTGCCATCAGCAACGAGATGGCCTTGGGCATCTTGTAAATCTTGCCAGCGCACCACGACTTCACTTCCCGGAGTCAGACTTCCTTCTTCCAAACTCAGTGTTATGCGCTGTCGCGCTGAGTTGTATGCGACACTCTGCACTGCTACAGCATGACCATTGATAAAAACAAAGTAATGTTCGCCATTAGCAGCGACTTCACTGTCTAACCTACTAAAACTGAGCTGAATGCTGCTTTGAGCTACCGATGCGCTGGCAGTTGAGATCGTCGTCGAAACTCGCACTGCCCTCGGAGTAACAGAGGCTTGGATGGCTTTAGAAAACTCGGAAGTATCACCCGTGCTAGCATTGGTGGCAGTGACAGTGAAGAACTGGCGGCTAAAGCTACCCACCACACTAACGGAGAAACTCCCGTTGCCACTGTTATTGGTCGTGGTGCGAGTGGTGCCCAGATACACTTCGCCTTCCCCGTAACCCGAAGCATCTAATGCTGTGTTGCGGTAGAAGTCGAGGTCAAAGCGGCTGTTGGGTGTGCTGTTGAGCGTGCCATTGATGATGGTACTGCTTCCATTACTGATAACCTGTGTGATAACAGGGAAGTTCTGTAAGTTATTCGGGCCTCTATCTGCATCACCGGGGTCATTGGGCGTTACCGTGTTGTCTGGTTCACCATCGGGTTGCAGGTTAATACCTAATTTGCCGTTGGCAACTATTATATTCTGTCGAACGGAGTTACCTCGACTATCGCCCACAACATGCACTCCCGATCCGCTATTGTGCGAGATGGTGTTGCCCCGAACTTGATTCCCATCCGTTCCAATGGGGCCATTAGGAATAATCAGAATGCCATCTTGCCGGTTACCGGAAATAACGTTCCCGGCTCCGGTTGCAGTGCCACCAATGATATTGTTGGTAGCACCCTGCCAAATGACTATACCTTGACCGTTGGGTATAGTTGCGCTGCCACTTGGGTTAAGACCAATATAATTACCTTGCACTGCGTTACCTTGAGTGCCCGCGAACACAATCAAGACCGCTCTTGCATTACCAGAGATGATATTACGCGCCTCAGGGGTTGTGCCACCAATAGTATTTTGAGAGCTACCCTGGATAGCCACTCCAAAATAGCGATTTGGTAAAGCACTGGTTCCCGCAGCATTAAGACCAATATAGTTGCCCTGCACCTGATTATTAAGGGTGCTATCAAAAGCTAAGATGATTCCATCGGTGATATTCCCAGACATGACATTGCGTGCTCCGGTGACTGACCCGCCGACAAGATTATGTTGCCCACCCCAGATGGCGACGCCACAATCTCGGTTTGGCAGTGCCTTGTTCCCGGTGACATCAGTTCCCAAATAGTTGCCCTGGATGATGTTGCTATCAGTGCCCTTATCCACGAGGAAAACGCCTTGTGTATTCCCAGAGAGAATATTGCGGGCTGCTGCCACAGTGCCCCCGACAGTGTTATGCTGGGCCTGATTAGCGATGGTTACTCCCGCGCCTTTGTTCGCTAAAGCCGCTGTGCCGCTCAGGTTGGTGCCGATATAATTACCCTGCACCACATTATCCGAGGTGCCTTTATCCACGATGTGGACACCATCAATGAGGTTGCCAGAGATGATATTGCGCATACCCGCCGCAGTGCCACCAATCGTATTAAAGGATGCCCCACTCGCAATAAGGACACCTTGCGTGTTAGGCACTGCCAGGGTGCCTGCCGCATTCAGGCCAATATAATTGCCCTGCACTTGGTTCATGCTGGTATTAACATCTTTAATCCAAAAACCCGACCCATTCCCACTGATAATGTTACGCGCCGCAGGCGTTGTGCCACCGACGAGATTACCCTGCGCCCCGTTGGTAATGGCTACGCCATTGCCGTTGAGCTTAATCCGCGTGCCTGTAACATCAGTGCCGATATAGTTACCCTGCACCACATTCGCTTTGGTGTTACTACTCGCAATGACAACCCCACTGCCGTTGTTACCTCCCAAAATGTTACGTGCCCCTGGCATCAGGCCACCAACCAAATTCCCAGAAGCACCACCGACAATAGCGACTCCATTAGAAAGCGGTGAACTGGGTAAAATGGTGGCCCCATCCGCACCAAGCCCTAAGTAATTGCCCTGCACCAGGTTGGAAGCAGCACTTATCCCGCCAATAAAGATGCCATTGTTGGTGTTACCGGAGATGATATTGCGCGCCCCAGAAACCACCCCGCCGATGACACTGCGATGAACCCCATCAAGAATGCCAATTCCTGATTGCTGATTGGGCAAAGCGTGGACTCCACTCGCGTCCGCTCCGATATAGTTCCCCTGCACCACATTATTATCACTGCCTTGATCTATGATATGGATTCCATCATTCTTATTACCCGACAAAACATTACGAGTAGCGGCTGTGGTACCGCCAATTAAGTTATTATGGGCACCACCACTGATAACTATGCCATTGAAGTTGGGAACAGCAGTGGTGCCAACAGCATCTGTGCCAAGGAAGCAGCCGTCTACGCGATTACCACTTGCTGCCAAACCACTGATCTTGATGCCACCTGTATCAAGCGTTCCATTCCCGGCAAAGCCATTAACGACCAAGCCTCGGATAGTGCAACTGGAGTTATTGATAACCAAACCATCCATCAGCCGCCCAGAGCCATTGAGCACAACTTCTGGCCCAGCGGTATTGGTGTCACCGGTAAAAGCGGTTTGCGTGGTGCCGTCTATCGTAATACCACTGACAGCCAAAGCAGGTAGGGCCACATTGACGTTGATGATAAAAGCACCAGTGGTGGCGTTGAAGCCAGTATCGCTGGTGGGGATGTTGAACTGGATAAAGCTGCCGCTGGAGGCAGCATCGGCATCGAGAATGGCCTGACGCAGTGAACCGGGGCCGCTGTCTCCCGTATTGGTCACGGTCAGCGTATCAGCTAAGGCATTTGACGACTTGAGACTAAGCCCCATAAGGCATAGGAACAAGAACAAAAGGCGGGGACAGACTTTAATTTGCATCAAGAACCTTCGGTGAATTGATATGGAATGGGTGTGTACCCCATCTTCCCATATTCACTCTTAATTAGCAAACCAGAGTCGTGCTTAAAGCCTATCGTTGAGCCGGGAAAAATTGCAGAATAACCTTGCGCTCATTTCATGTGTTATGCCATGCGAGTTCATGCGCCTACTGCACAATAGCGTTCAAATAGCGCATGAAATTAGCGTCGCCCCACGTAGCGTACGATTCTAAGCCAGGGCGTTAGATTCTGCCGCGCAGTTTATAGACGCGATAGCCGATGACTTCATGTATCCAAGTGCGGAAGGCTTCGCTGCGATCAACGACGCCGCCGGGGGCGTTTAGGTCGAAGTGGCCTTCGATGCAGGGCGAGCACAAGATGGTGACGCCCTGCCCCTTGACCGCTTTGCGAAACACCCCGGCCACACGGCGCATGTGGGTGGGGCTACTGACCACGATCACGCGCTGCCAGCCGTGCTGACGTGCTAATCGGGCGATTCCGGCGGCTTCCTCCCCGGTGTTGGCTACTGGCCCGATTTCTTCGACTGGCTGTGGCAGTTTTAAATGGTGCATCTGCTGGCGCACAAAGGGAGCATAAGGCAAAGCGGCGGTCTCCATACGTTCTACCCGCAAGCGAGGCACTACCAAAACCGGCGCGTAGCCCTGTCCTAATAGTTCATAGGCATGAGTAACCCGCTCTTGAAAGAAGTCGTCGGGGGTGCCGTCTTCATGAATGCCGCCACCTAAGACATAAACCGCATTCGCGTGTTGCAAAGGATCACGCCGCACGAGGCTGCGCGCCCCGGCCATGACTAAGGGCGTGCTAATCGCTCCTAAAAGCATCAGACACGCGATTCCACTCCCAAGCCATAACAACCCCCTGGCCCGACTGGTTATCAGCCCGGCTCCTATAAGGCCCGCAAACCAAAAGCTGAGCGGGCTGTCGGCCCAGCCGCCGATACCCGGCAATACTTGCAAGCCAAAATTATTGAGCGTGCCCCACGCCAGCACGCCCACAATAAAACCAGCCATTATTTGCCCTAGCTGCTCGTTCTTGGTTGGCAACTTTTGTGCTGTAATGTTGGCTGTTACTCTTTTCATTCAAAACCCACCCATATCTGTGATGTTTCACTTCACCCTTGAAACTAAATAATTGAAGCTAAAAATTGAATTTTGTTGATACACGAAACTATTCCCAGTCTGCAACGTCAATAATTTATCAAGAAAAAATAATAAATGACGGGATGTAGAGATTAGCTTATACTTTTGTGTCCCTAACGTTATTCAAATAGCGAGTAAATTTCTTCTTGAAGAGGTAAGCCAATTAGCAGTAACATTGAAAATCACGCTCTTGATAAAGAACTTGTTAGGCCGCAGCAACCACCAACTGATGCTCCAAAGTTTCAGTCTAAGCGTCAAGCGAAAGTCGCTTTTAAATGTAAATGGTGTGGCTATACCAATGCCCTGCCGCTTTCTACCTTAAAATCATCCCATTGGCAACAGCAACGCTGTGCCAAATGCGAACATAAGCTGAACAAAGTCGCGTCCTTCAGCTTTTGGGTATTGCGTCTACGCGCCTGCTTTGGTCTTATCAGAGCGCACTAACACCAGCCTTGGTATAAGGCTGTATACTAGAGCCGCGAGAACCGTTAGTAATAAATTGAACTTTTACTCAAGACAATAGCGGAGCACCTGAATGCAGAAATGCAGATGGTGTCCCGCTATTGTCTTGAGTAACCAATGCTACCGAGGAGCCGCTTTAAGTTCCCGGAGCATCAATCGTACATTGGTTTCTAATTCTCAGAGTTGATGTTATCGATAGCCCCGGCACTTCCTGTTGTACCACCACCAGGGGTACCACTGGCGTTGGCCGCGCCTCCGCTACCCGCCGTCGCTGTGATCCCGCCATCTGATGAAGATACCGCGTTAATACCACCGTCTGGCCCGGTCTCGTTACTGACGATGGGCGGCGCAGTCGGGCCGCCCGTGGCACCCCCGCCAGCCCCACCAACCTCCGTTTTACCTGCCGTGCCGCCATCTAAAGCATCACTGCCGATACCCGCAGTATCACCCGCATCCGGGGCAAGAAAGGTATGGAAGATGTTATTCCTATTCATCGTGCTACCTCCTTTCGACATGCTTGAGCAACCTTATCCTACCGCTCAACTTTCTGTTGTCGGTTGCTACTGTGGCAAATGATCTATGGCTCAATATACAGTTTGCAACTCACAGGCCATGCTGGTCACTGCCATTAGCATAGCATGACTCTTTATGACCACCAGGCCAGACCGTTCTTGCTAAGATGCTGTTTTAACGTGCGGTCATAAAGCACTACGTTAACAGCCGCCGCAAGATTAAGGCAATGCGCGGTTGGAATTACAATGAAACGATGACAGGATGCTAAAATACCCGGCTCTAATGAGCCGTCTTCGGGGCCAAAAATATACACTGCACGCGGCGGATGCACAAAATCGAAGAGAGTTTCAGCCTGCGGGCGTAATTCAACAGCGACTGGCACTATATCAGCGTCGAACAGCTCCAGGAACTTCTCCTGTCGCTGCCATTTAACATCCCGATAGCCTTTCATGCGTTCCTCACGCGGTAGCCGTTTTAATTCCACCAAAGCTTCATCAATGCGGTCGCCCGTATAAAATAGGTGTGATGCGCCATAACATGAGGCGGCGCGCACTGCGGCCCCAACGTTGTGGGGGAACTTAGGATTAATGAGACCAATGGCTAAATCGGTTTGTATCATGGTTAATTGTCGCCTCCTCCCATAGTTAACGCACCTTGCTGTAAATAGCAGCATATTCTTAACAACTTGCAGGCCCGTTTGTCACGCAAGCCACTGCATAATGAGGTGCTGCCTGGTTAAATGTAAGCTGTGAAAATTTTAGGCACCCCTCGCCTGGCACTGGCCTTGGGCCTCGCACTGTTGCTCTGGGCTTCTGGTTTTGCCGGGATTCGGGTCGCGCTCCATGCCTACTCGCCAGGGCACCTGGCCTTGCTGCGCTATCTGGTAGCTTCCACCGTGCTGGCAGTTATTGCGGGATGCACGCATCGCTCGCTGCCTGCCACTCAAGATATTCCAGGCATTGCTCTGATGGGCTTGTTGGGGTTCACCATCTACAACATTGCCCTGAATTACGGGGAACTCAGCGTTGCGGCAGGAGCAGCCAGTTTCCTGGTCAATACGGCACCGGTTTTTACGGTTTTACTGGCTATATCTTTTCTGCGGGAGCGTGTCACGGCATGGGGTTGGGTCGGTATCGCTATTAGCTTTGTTGGCGTGACCATTATTGCATTAGGAGAAGGTAAAGGTTTCAGCTTTAGCCCACACGCCTGGTTGATTCTGCTGGCGGCGTTGTCCACCAGTTGTTATACGATTCTGCAAAAGCACTATCTCAAAACTTATAGGCCCCTGCCTCTAACGACCTACGTTATCTGGGCCGGAACGATAGGGATGAGTGTTTTCCTGCCGGGCCTGGCGCAACAAGTGCGTGTCGCCCCACCACAGATGACCTTGGTGGTCGTCTATATGGGCATCTTCCCCGCCGCTTTTGCTTACGTGCTCTGGACTTACGTGCTGTCTAAAATTCCAGCCTCCATTGCCGTCAGTTTTCTCTACATGGTGCCCGTTTTTGCCACCCTCATCGCCTGGGTATGGCTCAAGGAGATTCCTTCCGCCATGTCATTAATCGGTGGCGCAATAGCTTTAATGGGAGTTGTCCTGGTTAATACACGAGGCCGCTAGGGACTCCAAGATATAACTGTTACACGCACGATTACGGCAGAGGCAGAGCCGCCATTCTATCCAGGATACCCGCCATCGCTTGATTAATAGCCGCGAAGTTTTCTCCAGGGGCAAGCATGGCATCGCCCGTCTGCACGTAACGGTCAGGAATGATTTCATCAGTGCCATTATCAAGAATGGTCTGAAGACTTCGCGGGGTCAATTCCAGATGAAATTGTAAGCCGATCACTCGCTCCTGATAAACGAACGCCTGGTTGCGACAGCCTTCGCTCCACGCTATATGCACCGCGTCTGGGGGCAGATCGAATGTATCACCGTGCCAGTGCAAAACAGGAAATTGTGACGGCAAAAAGCTAAACAGGGGCGAGTTGAGGGCGGCTGCGGTAAGTTGGATAGGGAACCAACCAATTTCCACGGATGGGTTGCGCGTCACTTTAGCCCCTAAGACATCAGCAATGAGCTGCGCGCCCAGGCAAATACCTAACACTGGCTTCTGGCGATCAATAGCTTGTTTGATGAAATGTTTCTCCGGCACCAGCCAGGGATATTTATTTTCCTCGTAAATATTCATCGGGCCACCCATGACAATCAGCCAATCAATCTCTTCGATTTGCGGCAATGGTTCGGAGTTATAAAACTTACTGGCTGATAGCGTGTGACCCCGGCTCGTTGCCCAGGCTTCGATGCTGGCCAAACCCTCAAAGGGCACATGCTGAAAAGAGTGGATTCTCATTGAGTAACTCGCGCCTTAAGCTATGATTCTATGCTGCCAGACGTTATAGATGGCTTGAAAAGCTTCTGCGCCAGCGGCAGATTCAAAAGGCATCAGGTTATCGGTGGCGGCTTTGGCTAACCTCGCACGCTGACCCACTTCCACATCGCGCCCGTTGCTGGATTTGAAATGCAGCACAATCTTAACGTTCAGGGCCGCCTGCTGCAACACCATATTAGTGATGCCTGCCCAAGGAAACTCGCGGACGTTTGCCCCAGTTACACCAGCAACTATACCACCACTGCGAATCGAGAAAAGGCGGTATGGGGTTGCCACCAGGGAGATCGTGTTGCCTTCGTTGGCTATGGATACAATCACTGGCTCATTGGGCTGCAATAAGCTGCGCACGACTTCTTTAACCTCATCGGATACTGCATAGCGGACTGGCTGAAAACCGGGCGGCAGGCCCCACTGCACGGCAGGATCAACAGTACTCATGATGGCTCCTGTGATGGATTGTGATGGATTAGGATAGGGAGCAACGCCGGGCGCCGCTAATTCATGCGCTATTTGAACGCTATTTTCTAAATAGCGTAAGCTGGCGCGGCGCAGCCTAGCGTAACAGAGTTTTGCGTCCCCTCAAGGCTAAACCTAAAACATCTTACCTTACCCGGCACTTTTAACACAACGCAGGCCAATCCATTCGCTGCGCGTTTGCGGACGCGCCACACAGCGATAGTAGGTGAACGCAATAAATTCATAGCCCATAAAGCCGCCGCCGCGAATGACTTTATAGGTAGTGCCAAATTCGGGAAAGTGACGCTTGGCTCCAGGATAGGCATCATACCAGTCGTTGACCCACTCGAACACATTACCCGCCATATCAAGGACACCATAGGGCGAAGCGCCCTGCGGTTTGGTGCCAACAGCTTGCGGTTTCTTTTCACCCCACACAGCTTTAGAGGCGTCCCAGTCGTTGCCCCACGGAAAGCGGCGTGCATCGGTGCCACGAGCGGCTTTCTCCCATTCAGCTTCCATTGGCAGCCGTTTCCCTGCCCAGGCTGCATAAGCCGACGCTTCCCACCAATTTATATTATAGACAGCAACATTGGACTCTCCGGCTGGATAAGTGCCGTCTTTCCAATGGGGAGGAGGAGGATAGTGAGTCGCGTCACAGAACTGCTTGTATTGGGCATTCGTAACTTCCAGCTTATCTATATAGAATGCCCCCACTTTTACCTCACGGCGCGGGTTCGCATCAGCAAATTCACGGGAAGTATTGGGGCCACCAGGGTCTTGCTCATTGGTGCCCATTGCAAATGGGCCACCAGGAATATAGACCATGCCTTCAGGGGCTTTGGCTACACCTTTATTTTGCGCCTGGGCAACCAGGGGGAAAGCTATAACCAGCAGAAGTTTTAAAAGAAAGTAACAGGGCGCGAAGATGCGGAACATTGCTGTCTTCGCTCAAAGCGTGGCAACGGCATAACAATCATAGTTCAATTATAGGCTTCCGCGTAATGCCTCTAAGTATTGCACAGGCACGGCTTGAGTACAAAAGTGATTATAGCCTGCGGAGTGCATGGCTCCGCAGGCTATAATTGGGTTTTATGGCTTCATGGCAATTGCGCCCGATCTTTATCACTACGCACTTTTAGCACAGCGAAAGCCAATCCAATCGCTGCGGGTTTGCGGGCGGGCGACACAGCGATAGTAAGTGCGATAGAGGGCTTCGCCGTGATTAAAGCCACCACCGCGCACTACTTTATGCGTCGTGCCGAATTCCGGGAAAGTATGCAGGGCACCGGGATAAGCCGCGTACCAATCGCTGACCCATTCCATCACATTGCCCGCCATATCCAACACCCCATAAGGTGAAGCACCCGTCGGGTGCGAGCCAACTGGCTCTGGCTTTTTGGCGTCAGCCACGGTTCGGCTGTTATCCCAGTCTTCTCCCCAGGGATAGGTGCGACCATCGGTGCCACGAGCGGCTTTCTCCCATTCAGCTTCCGTTGGCAGCCGTTTCCCTGCCCAGGCTGCATAAGCCGACGCTTCCCACCAATCCACATTATAAACCGGCAGGTTGCCTTCACCATCGGGATAAGTGCCAGTTAACCAGTGCGGCGGCGGCGGATAATGGGTCGCATCACAGAACTGTTTGTACTGGACATTGGTGACTTCCAGTTTATCCATGTAAAATGCAGCGACATTGACGTTATGGCGTGGATTAGCATCCGAGTAGGCACGAATGGTATGGTCGGTGTTGTGATCTTCTTCATCGGTGCCCATGATAAATGGCCCGCCAGGAATATAAACCATGCCCTCAGGAGCTTTACCCGCTAAGCCATCAGGCGCAGTGTTTTGGGCATGAACCTGAGACAGCGATGCCGCAGACCACAGCAGCAGTGAGCAAAAACCAGCCAGTTTAGCGAAGCGCATAGGACAAGCCAACCTCCATTAAACAGTGTGCCGCGCGTTTAGAAACGCGCGGCACACGAAGGTTGCACTTAAACCGAATTTTGATACTTTTTTGATCTAAGACATGGCAGATGAAGACGCGATTAATCGCGCCTCTACTAACCGCCAAAGCCAGATAACTGGCCGGTGCGCGACATTTCAGAAATCTGCACGGCAGCAGGGCCTAAAATGACCACGAAGAGAGCCGGGAAGATGAAGAGCACAAGAGGCAACATCATTTTGACGGGCAGTTTACCAGCTTGCTCGCGGATAATAGCCATGCGGCGCTCGCGGATTTCCGTTGCTTGCAACCGCAACGCCTGGGCTAAACCCGTACCCATCTTGGTCGCCTGGTCAATGGCGGCCACGAGGAGCGATAATTCCGGCATCTTGACACGCAGGGCCATGCCTCGGAAGGCATCGCTCTGCTGGCGACCGACACGAATCTCATCGGCTACGCGGCGGAGTTCCTCGGTTAATGGCCCGCTTGTCTTTTGAATCGCCTGATCCAAGGCTTGGTTGAAACCTAAGCCAGCCTCAATCGCCAGCACAATCAGGTCAACCACATCAGCCATCGCCTTACGAATTTGGCGGATACGCGTATTGATGAGGCGGCGCAGCCAGAAAGTCGGGCCGGAGAAACCGATGAAGGCGAAGACCATCACCCAGAGGGCCGTAAACATTAGGTTTAAAGTGGGATCAACGGCCCCACCCATCAGCACACCCGCCAAGAAGGGCACCGCGAAAAAGGAACTGAGAATGCCGATGCCCAGGAACAAGAACAGGCAAAAAGTCTTGAGTGCCATGAACTCAGGATAGTGCATGTCCAGGGGATGCCCGGCTTGTTCGAGCATGTCACGAATCTGTTGACCACCCGCTGCCTTAGCTTTAGATTGGCTCTTGGCAGCCATTTTCTTCAAGACCGGCGCGAGCAGACGATGAGCTAAACTTTTGCCCATCTCTTCGTCATGCGTTTCTTGAACCAAGTCGTCAAGTTCTTCATCAGATGGTGACAATGCCTGCTGCATCCGCCGCTGAAAACTGCTTTTCACCATCCGCGAGGAGAAAAACAATCCGATGCAGGTGAGAAACCCAATCCAAACAATAATGACTATACCTAGCATATGCTTTGCTCCTTAAAGTCTTAATTATCGAAATCCAACAACTTCTTAATCCAGTAAATACCCATTGCTTGCTGAATACCCGCGCCGATGAGCAGGTTGTTACCCAACTGATACTTGAACAGATAGTCCATATAGTCGGGATTAATAAATTTCAGCATGACAGCAATGCCAAGCGGCATGGCAATCAGAATACCGCCGCTAATGCGCCCCTGTGCGGTTAACGCAGCGATGTCACGCCGTAAGCGAATGCGATCTCGGATGGTCGCCGCAATACCTTCCAATAACTGGGACAGGTTACCACCAACGGCAAGCTGAATGTTGGTCGCGCTGACCGTCATGTCATAGTCGTAAGAATTGACACGCTCGGACATGGTTTCGAGGGCACGACTGGTCTCCAAGCCCAACTGCACCAAGCGAATAACACGGGCAAATTCATCTTTAATCGGAGGGTCTAACTGCTCCGCCGCCATTGATAAACCCTGAATGAAGGAATAGCCACCCTTGAGACCGGAAGAGATAATGGTCAGCGCATCGGTGAGCTGATATTCCAGCGTGGTGCGCCGCTTATTGGCCATAAACTGGAGCACCATCTGCGGGCCTTTCCAGCCGAGGTAAACAATGAGGGCAAAAGCACCCAGTTTCTTGGCAATGCCTATAAGAGAAAAGTCACTGCCCCAGCCATTAATCCATAACATGCCCAGGCAGATGGTAATAACCGCCACGAACAGGTTCACCATCAAGAATTCAGTCGGTTTGAGCATCAGCCCCGCCGTAACCAGATTCTTTTGAATCTTCGAGGCACCCTTGCGACCCTTCAAAAAGCGCGCAAGAAACTCAAACCGCTCACGCTTACCTCTGGCTATCGCGGCCTGGGTCGCATCAACGGACATACCACCATCGGCGGTGGCAACCTTACGCCCTAAAGCCATAATACATTCTCCCTTCGTCGCTGTAGAGTGCAACGGTGGCTGTGTTGAAATCTTTTATTGCGGTTTTTCGGCAAGCGTATTTCATGCGCACGCTACCTCAATGCAACATTATGTATGCTGATGTATTGTTCTGCAACTGTAATCATACGCAACAGATACGCCATATCATGCATGAAAGTTGCTAATTTGACAATGATGTCTAAAGACAACTCTGGGGTTAAGTTTAGTCGGGCATGAAGAAGTCACGCGGCAAGGCATAGCCAGCGGCTTCGAGGGCGGCGGCGCACTTAGGCCGGAAGCCAGTGCAGCGGTGCCGTCCGATAACTTTACCTGTGGCATCCCGCCCTTTCTGCTCAAACTCAAAGAGGTCTTGCAGCAGGATCGTATCGCCTTCCATGCCTTGCACTTCTGTGATGTTCATGATTTTGCGCTTGCCATCGCTGAGACGGGCCTGCTGCACAATAAGCTGCACGGCGGATTGAATCTGCTGGCGGATAACTTTCACAGGCAGGTCAAGTCCTGACATCAGGCAAAGCGTTTCCAGACGCAGAATCGTATCACGCGGCGTGTTGGCGTGGACAGTGGAGAGCGAACCATCGTGGCCGGTGTTCATCGCCTGCAACATGTCAAGGGTTTCGCCGCCACGACACTCACCAACGATAATTCGTTCAGGACGCATACGGAGGGCGTTCTTCACTAAGTCGCGGATAGTGACCTCGCCTTCGCCTTCGATGTTGGCTGGACGGGATTCCAGCGATACGAGGTTGGGAATGCGAATTTGTAATTCGGCAGCGTCCTCAATGGTGACGACACGCTCATCCTGGGGAATGAAGTTCGATACGATGTTGAGGGTCGTCGTTTTGCCGGAGCCGGTACCGCCCGCGATGATGATATTCAAGCGAGCTTTAACCGCAGCTTCCAGGAACAGTCGCATCTTATCGGTGATAGAGCCGAATTTGACTAAATCCTCGCCGCCCAGCTTTTCCTTTTTAAATTTACGGATGCTGATACTGGGGCCAAAACGCGCCAGGGGCGGAATAATGATGTTAACACGCGAGCCATCGGGCAGACGGGCATCTACGATAGGCGTGCGGGCATTGGCTTGCTTACCTAAAGGCCGCACAATACGGTCAATGATGTTCATCAAGTGGCGATGGTTCGGGTCTTCAATGAATTTACGCTTGCTGCGGCAAATTTTACCATTGCGCTCAATAAAGATGTCGGTGGAGGAGTTGACCATCACTTCGCTGATGCCCGGCTGATCCAGCAAATACTGCAAGGGGCCAAAACCCAGCACTTCGTTCAAGACTTCCTCAAGCAGCACCGCTTTGCGCTTGGGCATCAAGGGCTTTTCATCCTTGAGCACCTCGTTCATCACCGTTTGAGCCACCGGACGCAACCGCTCGCGGTCATCTGACTTGAACTGCTGGCCCCCCAGTTCATCCACCAGGACGGTATGTACCTTGTGCGATAAACGCAGCAAGTCATCGTCAAAGTCCATGTCATCCTGGTCAACGGGCATGGACATCTCAGCAGCATGAAAATCAGCCAGTTCCAGGCCACCTCCGCCTGCGCCATTAGCAGAGGGTTCGGGCGTAGTGTCAACGGGTGGCGGCGCAGCAGCACCGTCGAGGGGACGGTTGATACCATTGCCATCCTGCACGGGTGCGCCCACGGGCGACCCATTAGACCCATTAGGGGCCGCTACGGGGGGACGAGGAATAGCCGAAGGGCGCGGCCCTGTCGGAGCCGCACCACCAGGATTATCAGTGCGTGGACGCACACCACCGGGAAATAAAGCCATGAGAAGTACCTCTTAGGGGCACAGCGAATAAGACTACACTAAAGTGGCCTGTAAACTACTGTGAATAATTTTACCTTAAATACTCTGTGATTATCAAATAACAACAAGATTTAAGCTACAAGGATTTCACCATACTGAGGCTGAAACCGTAGCCAGGTTTACATTCGGGTCTACATTATTGCCAGTAGCGGTCAGGGAATTTCCACAACTGCTGGCGTGTCCCGGAGGGTACTGAAACCTTCCAGAGAACGCCTTCCGCCGCAATCACCACCGCATTTTCGTGATTGAGCCAGATCGCATCATCGGCTTTCCAATCAGTTTGGCTGCCCAGACGATGCACTTGCAGAGAGGGAATGTCAACAATCCATAAAGATTGACCGCTGGCACCCAGCACACGCTTAAAATCCGGTGCCCAATAAACGGTAATCACATCGCCTGGCACGGTGTTTTTCTTCATTAATTGGATGCCCTGCGGTGAAACCTGATACAGCATCCATAGCCAATCGGTGCCATTACTGGCTTTCTGACAGACAATCATCCAGCGGCCATTCTCTGCGACGTAGGCCCAGGCAATGTTTGAGAACGCCGCACCAAGCTGGCGCACCTGGCCATTTTGCACTCGATAAAGGGCCGCCTGCTGCGCTTGCCCCGGCACATCGCGCACCACATAGTAGACAACTTGACCCTGCTCTAAAATCGAGCGATTTTGATAATAGGTCACATCCGCCCGGTCAATGGGTTGCACATGCCCATCGCGCACCGTATAAAGTGCCTTCGGCTCACGCCTCGTTTTGACGATTAGCTTCCCATCGGGTGCCCAAAAACCTGCTGTGACCTTCTCGCCCACAGGGGCCAATCCATCCGGCGTTAAAAGTTCTGGTTCGGTGCGTTCCGGTTCGCCCGTTTTGCCTGCTCCCGGAGCCATTGGCTGCACCTTTTCCTGATACAAACCAGCGGTGGCCGCATCTACCGGGCGCGGAATCTTCTCCCGCTCAAAGAGGATGCTACGCCCATCGTTGCTCCACTGGGTGATATAATCCTGCCACCCACCGGGACTCTCCACCGCGCTAAAGCCACCAGTTTTAAGATCAAGTAGAAAACGACTGGCGTATTGCGATTGATCGTAAATACCGGTAAAAGCCAGTAAGCGGTCATCGGGCGAAGCACGCAACCCTGCCGTCAGCGGTGGCCAGTGGTTTGCCGGAGCCTGCGGTTGTGGCGTCGGTTGGCTTTTATAAACGCCATAACCATATCCATAGCCCACAATAAAACCAAGGATTAACAGCAGCAGCGCCAGCCCAATGGCCAATCGCGGCAAACCCGCAGCAGAGACTTTATCCAATCTCGCTCCCCGACTCTTTTTCGACACCCTTAAGCCACAACTGATGCAGCCGGGCATCCCCGCTGATTTCCGGGTGAAATGAACTCGCCATTAATTTGCCTTGTCGCACAACCACGGGCTGATCTCCATGCCGGGCCAATACTTCAATCGCCTCGCCACAACGCACAATTTGTGGGGCGCGAATAAAAACCGCACGCAAAGGTTCTGCACTTTCCCCGGCCTCCACTGGTGGCACTTCAATATCCGCTTCAAAGGAGTCCACCTGCGCCCCATAAGCATTACGGGCGACATCAATATCCAGTGCCCCTAAAGTCTGCTGCTCAAAATTACGCGAGGCCCCAGAGATGCCCTTGGCCAGCAAAATCATACCGGCACAGGTGCCAAAGGCCGCCATGCCAGCAGCTAGTCTTGCTTGCAGCGGCTCCCACAGACCATAACGCTCGCAGAGTTGACTCATCACGGTGCTTTCGCCGCCAGGTATGATAAGCCCATCACACTCTTGCAGCGATTGTGCATCGCGCACCTTAATGACTCGCACCCCTTGCGCTTCGAGAATGTTGCGGTGCGCCTCAAAATCTCCCTGCAATGCTAAAACGCCAATTGTTATCATGCGAAGTACAGTTTATAAGGAGTCTTCACCCCGCACACACCTGTAGGACAATTGCAGCAACTCTAAAGCCTGCGGCACATCGGAAGGTGAATGAATCCAGAAGCTGATCCAGCCGGAATGGGGAAGGCTGTGGTGCTCGACCACTTTCCATGCCTGCATTAAGGAATCCTTCATGGGTTTGGAAAATCTTATATCCAGAACGCCATTGCCATGTAAATGGCCGATTTCGCGCCCGGCACAGTCGAACTGCAACCCGCCATAATGATGGCTACGGCGGACGATGCCGGGCCAGGCAGCCACGGCAGTTTCTACAGCGTCCAGAGCACGTACAATCTCACAATGAAAGCACAGATTCCAGGCAAAAAGTAGGGCATTAAAGCAATGCACGAGGCCCGGCACCCGCGTGGCGAAGCGCAGGCGCTTGATGACAAAGTGAAACATCTTAGGACTGCTCCTTAAGCCTGCTCCGCTAATTCTTTGATGTGGTTCATCACGCGCAGATGGACTTCGCGGGCGATCTGCGAGGCCCACAGATCATAGTACCAGGCCGGGTAGACATAGAGCTGATACCAACTGCTGCCAATGAGGGTGGTCGTGCCATCGCCATTATCCTGTAGCAGCATCTCACCCTTTTGCAATTTCATGTGCCCCAGAATCTCTGGGTGGGGCGGTTGATGCACAATGGCAAATGTAATCTGGTGGACCGGTTGGTAGGCTACAATTTTTTCATCAAAGACAATGCCATGCTCAAAGATACAGTGCCGCGCCGCTCCCAGGTAATACCCGGAAACCGTAGACTGCAATGGCGGTGGGAAACCGGCTTTGAAGAGCCAGAAGGTCGGCTTGGCCTTGATAGGTGGAAACGCCACCACATAGCGCCATACCCGCTCCGGGCGCGCATGAATAACGACTCTATCGGTGACGACATTCTGGTAATGATGAGGGGCAATGGCATCAAAAGCCAGCAGGAACAAAAGCAGCGGCAAAAGTTGCATCTGCACTTTGTTCTCGCGGAACATATAGCGACCGATTATGCTACCAGACGCAATTGAGAGATAAAGCAGAGGCGACACGATAATCAGGCAAATAGTGCCCTCGTGCAAGAGGAACGCACTAAAGCAAATAGCACACAGGGTATTGAGGAGTGAGGCCGTAAAATAGTTATTCGTTGTAAAATCGAGTTTGCGCCAGCAGTAGGCGCTGACCACTCCCATCGCTATGGGAATGCCAATAAACAGCGAAAAACTTAAGAACCCGACTGATGGGTTGCCAACAGCCGCACTGATGACCGTCAGGAACTGTGGTGTCAGCAACACCAGCAGTGCGCCCACTAAATTGGAGGCGAGAATACCTAACCAATACTGCACGCGCGGCTTTTTGAAGAATTGAATCAGTTTTTCTTTCATGAGTAGGTTCAACCTGATGGGTATTTATGCAGTCCTCATTAAGCAAGCAGTGTAGCAGTCTCCCCAGCTTGTATCGCCCTCAACATTCTGCACCCCATTTGCTACAATAGTTGCCATGTGGTCTTATGCTCAATTATCAAGGCGACTATTTAGTTCTCTTCTAATAGCCTTTGCGACAGGTGGTGCTTGCGGCGTAAGGGGTCAAGCCATTTCCCCTTTAACGATTCCTGATGGCAGGATGAGCGAGAGTGATTGGAGCCAGTCGTTTCGCCTGCCATTGCAACTGCCTGCGCCACCAATCAGAAGCATATATAATAGCTCCCGCATTGCACCGCTGAAAGCCAAAATCGCACGCACGCAAATCTTCGCGGCTTATCGGGAACTCGCTGACCTCTATCTTCAGCTTGGCCGTTACGATGATGCAGCGGCGACCTATCGCGCCGAAGCGGTGCAATATCGCAAGAAAGGTCTTACTGACGCGGCAGTCTTAGATGACATCAAAGCAGCCCGCTATGAAACCGATGTACGCCTGTTTGTGGATCGCTTCGCGCTACCCCAGGAGTTAAACACGCTTTACACAGGTGCCCGCGCTGAGCCTTTCGTTGGTTGCTACGTAGGCGCTTTTATTGATCGTGACGACAACTTGCACCAGACGTTCTTCGATGAGAACTGGCAACTGCATCGTAAGCCTGCTGAGTTTGCAGCAGTGGTTGGCAAGCCACATGGCAGCTATTTCATGTATCTGAGCTATGGCCAGAAATTCCCGAGCGCCTGGATTCAGCACTGCAAAGACGAGAATGTCATTCCACAAATTGCCTGGGAGCCAGCGAACTTAAACCAGGTGCAGGATAACGCTTATTTGCGCAGCTTTGCCGAGGCTTGCGGCGCGATGGACTGGCCAATCTTTATTCGCTACGCCAGCGAAATGAACGGCTACTGGACACCTTACCACAACAACCCCAAGCTCTACCGCGCAAAGTTTCGCCTCATCAATCGCGTGCTGCATCAATATGCGCCGCGCGTCGCTACCATTTGGTGCGTCAATAACCCGCCGCTCAATAACGTGCAGGATTACTATCCGGGCGATGATGGCTGCGACTGGGTAGGCGTCAATCTCTACAGCGTGCCTTACTACGAAAACAAACCAGACCGCCCGGCTTTTCTGGACAGCCCCTTAGCTTTACTCGACCCCATTTACCAAATGTATGCCCGCAAGAAGCCAATTGCAGTTTGCGAATATGGAGCCAGCCACATGGCCAAGCTCGACCGCGTGCTGCGCAATGATTTCGCAGTCAACAAAATGGCGTTAATGTATGGCGGCCTACGCTGCCTTTACCCCCGTGTGAAGTTGATTGACTGGTTTGATATGGATATGTTTCGCTATCCTCGCCCCGGCAAAACCATTAACAATCATAACCTGACCGAGCAAGCAACCGTCGTGCAAGCATATCACTGGCAGGTCAGTTCGTCTTATTTTCTGGGCGAATTCCAGCACTTGGCTGACCAACGCCCCATGTTGCCGCGCCCGATTATAGCTAATCAACCGGTGGGCGGACGAACTCGCTTTAGCATCTGGGTCAAAACCTATGCGGCACGGCCCAAGGTCTATTTTAAATTGGGCCAGAAGATTATCTATGCCAGTAATCAGCCAGGCGCTCACACTTTCGACGTTGATATGACCCGTATTCCACCAGGACGCCAACCCCTCACCGCTTACATCTACGATGACCGTAACCATTTTATCACGGCTGTCTCAACTACTGTCACAGTGGTGCAACATGGATAACGGCACAAGTCCTCAGCACTCAGCACTCAGCACTCAGCACTTGCTGTTACTGGTTGGGCCTACCGGTATTGGCAAAACGGCGGTGGCCGTGGAGTTATGCCAGATGCTTAATGGTGAGGTGGTCTCGGCGGATTCGATGCAGATTTATCGTGGCTGCGATATTGGCACAGCTAAACCCTCCGCAGAGGAAAGGGCACGGGCGCGCCATCACTTAATAGATATTCGGGAGCCAACCGAGAGCTACTCCGCTGCGCAATGGGCACAGGATGGAGCATCAGCAATTAGTGATATTAGTGAGCGTGGCAAGCAACCTATCGTAGTTGGCGGCACCGGATTTTATATCCGCGCCTTACTTGACCCCCATAGTCTGGCAGATGTGCCACCCAATCCAGAGTTGCGCACCCGTCTCGAAGCAGAAGCCACTGCTAAGAGTGCTCAATGGCTGCACAATTACCTGGCCTCTTTAGATGCTGTCGCCGCGCAACGCTTGCATCCTCATGATGTGCGCCGGGTGATTCGCGCCATTGAAGTCGCCTCAACCGAACGTTTATTGACCACAGAGCATCAAACACCATTGGTGCCGATTGAACCCCAGTATGATGCTGTTACTTTCGGCTTAGATATGCCACGCGAGCAACTCTATGCACGCTTAGAGCAACGTATTGATGCTATGCTCCAGGCTGGTATGTTAGATGAACTGCAATGGCTATTAAACCAGGGCATATCGTTAGCCTCACCTCTGATGCAGGGTTTAGGCTATCGTCAACTGTTGCCCGCCTTAAGCAACCCTGCAACTCTGGCCGATTGTGTGCAACTTTGGAAGCGCGATACGCGACGCTATGCCAAGCGACAGTTGACCTGGTTTCGCCATCAACTACCCGTCCAATGGATAACTATTGAGCAAGAATATGCCCCGACTGAAGTCGCGCAACAGATCGCACAACAGTGGCAATACCAGCGCCTTAACAAGCCGTAAAATAAAAACATCTCAAAAAGGCGTTTAGCCCTATGCTTGCACGTCGGAATCAGCCATAATACAACATTAACCATTGTTGTGATTTATGCTGTCCCTCTTAATGGGAACTTGCTTGTAAGGATGGTGAAGCACCATGTCGGCCAACGGAACAGCGGAAGAAAATACAACGCCAGTAGAAGCGTTATCAAGCACCGATAACGCGCCCACCGCCTCAGACGCGGCCCATGCTAACGGCGCAGATAGAGCGACCAATGGTGATGCTACGTCTCCGGTGCTGCACCTGGAAAGTCAATCAAATACTAAAGCAGTAGATAGTGGCGACACCCCATCCGTTCCTGTCAGTTCTGGTCATGCCGAGTCTGGTGTTAGCGACACAGCCAATGCCTCGTCTCGCCCTGCCAAATCTGCGTTCAACTCTTCCCCCACCGCTTTACAGGATATGTTCCTGAATGGCCTGCGCCGTGAGAACATTGATGTCGTCATTTATTTTTGCGACGGCTCCCAGGAACGCGGTGCCATCCGCGCTTTCGATACCTTTACTGTCCTCTTAGAAAACCGCAACTCCGGCAAAGCCCAACTCATCTACAAACACGCCATCTCCCGTATCTTCCCCACCCGCACCCCATCCCAGTTGTTCTCTCACGAACGTTCCAACAAGAAGTGAAAACAGTCTCCCGTTAAGCTGTCCCTACTAAAAGTCTCACAGACTTAATTGGTTATTACGTCTGTGGATGGCTGTTACTTATTGCATAGTCAAGCAAAAGTAATATCATAATCGCCTTCTTTGCCTCTAAATCCCGCCACATAATTTTACGTTTTCTTTACACCCTGTCCTTACTTCTTTACAGCTTTGAAATGCACTACGTTTAAATACTCAAATTACAGAGTAATAGGAACCGGAGGTAACTCATGGACTTGGTGTATATCGCGTTGGCGCTCGGATTTTTCGCGCTGTCGTGGAAGTTAGTAGATGGCTGCGAGCGGTTGTAAAGCTGTGGCGAAGTTTCATTAGGAGAAAGTAGATGGAAACGCTTTATGTTATTGGCGGTGTGCTGGCGATAGGCTTATTGGCTTATCTGTTTGTCGCTCTGCTCAGGCCGGAGGTGTTTTGAATGACCCTCAACAGTTGGCTGCAAATTGGGGTTTATATCGGCGTGTTGTTGCTTTTGGTTAAGCCGTTGGGCGCGTTCATGGCGCGCATTTATGAGGGCGATATTCCACCCTGGCTGCGTTGGCTTACGCCTCTTGAACGTTGGCTCTATCGCTTGTGCGGTGTAAATGCGGGCGAGGAGATGAGTTGGAAAAGCTATGCCATTGCGGTGCTGCTATTCAATGCTATTGGGTTAGTAGCATTGTATGCACTGCAACGGGTGCAAGGCGCACTGCCGCTCAATCCGCAAGCCCTACCTGCGGTTTCACCTGATTCATCATTTAATACGGCGGCAAGTTTTGCTACCAACACCAACTGGCAGGACTATGGCGGCGAGACCACAATGAGCTATCTCACGCAGATGTTAGGTTTAACGGTGCAGAACTTTTTGTCCGCCGCTACCGGCATGGCGGTGCTGATTGCCCTGGTGCGGGGACTGGCGCGGCGTGAAGCCTCTACTGTGGGTAATTTCTGGGTAGACCTGACGCGCTCTACGCTCTATATCTTACTGCCTCTCTCGCTGGTCTTCGCATTCTTTCTCGTCTCACAGGGGGTGGTGCAGACCTTGCGTCCTTACGCCACCACAACCCTGGTGCAGTCAAGGATAGGGGCCGATAAGAAACCTATTACCCAACAAACTATCGCGCTTGGCCCGGCGGCGTCCCAGGTCGCCATCAAGCAACTGGGCACCAATGGCGGTGGGTTTTTCAATGTCAACTCGGCGCACCCCCTCGAAAACCCGACGCCACTCTGCAACTTCCTGGAGATGCTGGCGATCCTGTTGATTCCCGCCGCGCTCTGCTACACCTTTGGGCACATGGCGGGTGATGTCCGACAAGGTTGGGCACTGCTGGCCGTGATGACCATTGTTTTAGTGGCCTTCATCATCGGCTGTACCTGTTGCGAACAAGCGGGCAATCCGCGCCTGGCCGCGTTAGGCGTTGACCAAACTGCTTCGGCCTTGCAGCCAGGCGGCAATATGGAAGGCAAGGAAACGCGCTTTGGTATCGTCAATTCGGCTTTATGGGCGACGGCGACTACAGCAGCTTCCAACGGCAGTGTCAACTCCATGCACGATTCGTTTACGCCACTGGGCGGGTTGTTCCCCATGCTGATGATCCAGCTTAGCGAAGTTATCTTTGGCGGCGTGGGTTCCGGGCTGTACGGAATGCTTATCTTTGCTATCGTCGCGGTTTTCATTGCGGGACTGATGGTAGGCCGTACACCGGAATATCTGGGCAAGAAAATCGAGGCTTATGAAATGAAAATGGCCTCTTTGGTAATTTTGATTCCATGCGCGGTTGTTCTCATAACGACGGCTATCGCTGTGGTAACACCCGCGGGCCGGGCCACAGTCTTTAATCCTGGGGCGCACGGCTTCTCTGAAGTGCTGTATGCCACTTCATCGGCAGGCAACAACAATGGCAGCGCCTTCGCTGGCTTAGGGGTCAATAATGTTTTCTATAACGTCCTGCTCGGCCTGGCTATGCTCGTATCACGCTACTGGCTGATTGTGCCGACTCTCGCCATCGCGGGCAGCCTGGGCAAGAAGAAGTTGGTTCCAGTTGGCCCCGGCACCCTCCCCACGCACGGGCCATTGTTTATCGGTCTTTTGATTGGTGTGGTGCTTATCGTCGGTGCGCTCACGTTTATCCCCGCTCTGGCCCTGGGGCCGATTGTCGAGCAGTTGCAAATGGTTCAGTAAAAGGAATCTGAAAAAGGAATCTCAGGAGATACCATGTCAACCCAAACTCAAGCACAGGCCCGCCCGCTCTTCGATCCGGCCATTGTACGCGGAGCGATTATCGAATCGTTCAAGAAACTCGACCCACGCCACCAAGTGCGCAACCCGGTGATGTTCGTGGTATGGGTCGGGTCGCTGCTAACGACAGCCTTGTTTTTTCAGGCGTTGCTAGGCCGGGGTGAAGCGCCCCGGGGCTTTATTCTTGCGGTCTCGCTGTGGCTATGGTTCACGGTTTTGTTTGCCAACTTCGCCGAAGCAATGGCCGAGGGCCGGGGCAAGGCGCAGGCCGAGACACTCAAGAAAGCGCGGCGTGATGTGCAGGCGAAGAAACTTGCCCAGGCCCGCTACGGAGCGGCGCATTCGATGGTCTCTGCTGCCGAGTTGCGCAAAGGCGACGTGGTTTTAGTCGAAGCGGGGGACTTTATTCCCGTTGATGGCGAAGTCGTCGAAGGTGTGGCCAGTGTGGATGAATCAGCCATCACTGGCGAAAGTGCCCCGGTGATCCGCGAATCAGGGGGCGACCGTTCCGCCGTGACGGGAGGCACCAGAGTTTTGAGCGACTGGCTCGTGGTGCAGATCACCGCCAATCCCGGCGAGACGTTTCTTGACCGCATGATTAGCATGGTCGAAGGAGCCAAGCGGCAGAAAACGCCCAATGAAATCGCGCTGAACATCCTGCTCGCGGCTCTCACTATCATCTTTTTACTAGCCGTTTGCACCCTGCTGCCGTTTTCAATCTACGCAGTCCAAGCGGCAGGCAAGGGCCAGCCTGTCACGGTGACGGTGTTAGTGGCTTTATTGGTGTGTCTGATTCCGACCACTATTGGCGGCTTGCTTTCCTCCATCGGCATCGCAGGTATGGATAGGATGATTCAGGCTAATGTAATTGCCATGTCGGGCCGCGCCGTGGAAGCGGCGGGCGACGTGGACGTGCTATTGCTTGATAAAACCGGCACCATAACATTGGGCAATCGGCAGGCAACCGCGTTCATCCCGGCACAAAGCATTGGTGAAGAGCAGTTGGCCGACGCCGCGCAGTTATCCAGCCTGGCCGACGAAACTCCCGAAGGCCGCTCGATTGTGGTCTTGGCCAAAGAAGCCTATAGCATCCGCGAGCGGGACGTCCAGGCATTAGGCGCACAATTTGTCCCCTTTACCGCCCAGACGCGCATGAGCGGTGTGAACTTGCAAGAGCATGGTGATAACCGCGAGATTCGCAAAGGCGCAGTGGATGCGGTGGAGAATTACATCCGTGAAGGGGAAGGTTACTTCCCGCCGCAAGTGCGGGCAGTCGTGGACGACATTTCACGCGGTGGAGGGACGCCCCTTGTGGTAGCAGCCAAACTGAACGGGGCCGCGCCCGAAGTGTTGGGAGTGGTGCAACTCAAGGACATTGTGAAGGGTGGAATGCGCGAGCGTTTCGGCGAGTTACGGCGGATGGGCATTAAAACCGTGATGATTACCGGTGATAACCCACTGACGGCTGCCGCGATTGCCGCCGAAGCCGGGGTGGATGATTTTCTGGCTCAGGCCACGCCAGAAGCTAAATTAAAACTCATCCGCGAGACGCAAGCGGGAGGCCGCTTGGTCGCCATGACAGGTGACGGCACCAACGATGCCCCGGCCCTGGCGCAAGCCGATGTCGCCGTCGCCATGAACTCCGGCACCCAAGCCGCTAAGGAAGCGGGCAACATGGTGGATTTAGACTCCAACCCCACCAAGCTCATTGAAATTGTGGAGATTGGCAAGCAGCTACTCATGACACGCGGTGCGCTCACGACTTTCAGCATCGCCAACGATGTAGCCAAGTACTTTGCCATTATCCCGGCAGCGTTTGCCCTGACTTACCCGCAACTCAACCGCTTAAACGTCATGGGCCTGGCAACCCCGGCCAGCGCCATTTTATCGGCGGTGATTTTTAACGCACTTGTGATTGTGTGCCTGATTCCACTCGCCTTGCGCGGCGTGCCCTATCGTGCTGTCGGGGCCGCTCAACTCTTGCGCACCAATTTGCTGATTTATGGCTTAGGCGGCTTGATTGTGCCCTTCATCGGCATCAAAATTATTGATTTGATTTTGGTGGCCCTGCACCTGACATAGAAGGATGAAAACGTGGGCCAGATACTCTTGTCTGGCTGTTTGGAATTAAGCCAGACAAGAGTATCTGGCCCACGTTTTCCGCATCATTTCCTCAACCCCTAGAGTTTTGGAGAATCATACCTATGAGGACTTTATTTCGTCCGGCCCTGACACTCTTTCTGGCTTTGACTGTATTAACCGGCATCGTTTATCCCCTGCTGGTCACGGGTGTAGCGCAGGTGGCTTTGCCTTACCAGGCCAATGGCAGTCTGATCGCACATGATGGTAAGACCATCGGGTCTGAACTCATTGGTCAGAACTTCGATTCCCCCCGCTATTTCTGGGGTCGCTTGAGCGCGACCACGCCAGCGTATAATGCCAGTTCCTCCAGTGGCTCCAACTTTGGCCCCTTAAATCCTGACCTGGAAAAAGCGGTTAAGGCTCGTATCGCCGCTCTTAGGCAGGCCGACCCACACAACTCTGCCCCCATTCCGGTTGATCTCGTGACGGCGTCGGGCAGTGGCCTCGACCCTCATATCTCGCCTGCCGCCGCAGCTTATCAGATCAGGCGTGTAGCGCACGCTCGTGGCCTCACAGAATCACAGGTTCAACAACTTGTGGCACAACACACTGAAGGACGCAGCCTGGGTCTATTAGGTGAAGCTCGTGTCAACGTGCTAAAACTCAACTTAGCATTAGATCAGATGCATTAAACAATGAAGCGACCAGACCCAGATACTTTATTGGCGCGGGTGCAGCAAGAAGAAAACCATACCGGTAAAGGTCGCCTGAAGGTGTTCTTCGGGATGGCACCCGGCGTTGGCAAAACCTACGCCATGCTGTCGGAAGCGCGGGAGCGGGTCAACGCGCGGGTTTTAGTGGGCGTGGTTGAAACTCATGGGCGGCAAGATACCCAGGCGTTGCTCGAAGGTTTAGATGTTCTGCCGCCGCGCAACGTAGAGCACAATGGTGTTAAGCTGCACGAATTTGATTTAGATGCTGCGCTGCAACAGCATCCTGACGTGATCCTGGTGGATGAGTTAGCGCACACCAACGCGCCTGACTCGCGCCACGCCAAACGCTGGCAAGATGTGGAAGAACTACTCGACGCCGGAATAGACGTGTATACCACCGTCAATGTCCAGCACCTCGAAAGCCTCAACGACGTGGTAGCGCAAATCACCGGAGTACAGGTGCGCGAAACCGTGCCCGACCACATATTGGAATGCGCCCACGAGATTGAACTCATTGACCTCACCCCCGCCGAATTGCACGCTCGCCTCCGTGAAGGCAAAGTCTATGTTCCTCAGAGCGTAGAGCAGGCCCTCAAGAACTTCTTCCGTGAAGGCAATCTCATCGCCTTGCGCGAACTGGCATTACGCCGCACTGCCGAGCGCGTGGACGCGCAGATGCAAACTTACCGACGCGACCACGCCGTGCCCCAGACCTGGCCCGCGTGCGAGCGCATTGTGGTATGCATCGGCCCCCACCCGTTATCGGAACGCTTGGTGCGGGCGGCGCGGCGCATGGCCACCGGACTGCACGCGCAGTGGTTGGTCGCCTGGGTCGAGACGCCCGCCCCCCTGCCTGAAGCGGCCCGCGAGCGCGTGCAAAGCACGCTGCGCCTGGCAGAATCACTGGGAGCTGAAACCGTGCAACTGGCAGGCAGTGATGTGGCGGCAGAGCTTTTAGCTTTTGCCCGCCAGCGCAACGTCTCCAAGATTGTCGTTGGCAAACCGGCGAAACCCCGCTGGCGTGAAAAGCTATTTGGCTCCATTGTAGACGATATTGTGCGCGGGTCGGGCGATATTGATGTCTATGTCATTACAGGCGATACCACCCCACCCAATCCGCGCCGCAAGATGCCAAGGGCGACCTCGGTTTCCTCCCGGACACTGTACCCCTATGTTGGGGCCATCGGTATTATCGCCCTTTGCACGCTCGTGGCGTGGGCCATGCACCGCACTTTCTCGCCACCTAACCTGACGATGATTTACCTGGTCGGCGTTGTCTTAGCGGCGGCGCGGTTGGGACGTGGCCCATCGGTTCTGGCGGCGCTGGGTGGCGTGGCCGCTTATGATTTTTTCTTCGTGCCCCCCTATTATACTTTTGCCGTTTCAGACGTGCAGTATCTGGTGACTTTTGCCGTGCTACTGGGCACAGGCTTGATCGTCAGCACCTTAACAACGCGGGTGCAACAAGCGGCAGAGGCCGCCCGTAGCCGGGAACAGCGGACAGCAGCCCTCTATTCGCTCACGCGAGACCTGGCGGCATCTCGTGGCGTGGACAACATCGTGAATGTGGCATTACGCCATACCCAAGAACTGCTGAGTACGCCTGCCCTGACCTGGCTGCCAAATGGTGACACTCTGCAAGCACGAGGGTGTGGCAATGCACCTGCTTTCGCGCATGACCCCAAAGAAGAGGGAGTCGCCCGCTGGGTCTTTGATCACGCGAGCATGGCCGGAGCCGGAACCGATACCCTCCCCGCAGCTCGTGCCCTTTATCTACCGCTACGGGGAGCGCACACAGTAGAAGGCGTCCTGGGGGTGCAACTACGCCATGAAGCGGATGCGACCCGGCCCGTGTCGGTGTCACCTGACCGCCTGCACAGTTTGGAAACGCTGGCGGCGCAAGTAGCTCTGGCGCTGGAACGTGCTCGCTTAGCCGATGAAGCCCAGAGTGCCCGTCTGCAAGTGGAGACCGAGCGGTTACGCAACTCGCTGCTATCCTCCGTCTCCCATGATCTGCGCACGCCGCTCGCCTCTATCATGGGAGCCTCTAGCAGCTTACTCGATACCGACACAGCGTTAACCGAAGCGACACGCCACGACTTGCTGCGCTCTATTGGCGACGAAGCCGCTCGCCTGCATCGTTTAGTATCGAACCTGTTGGAAATGACGCGCCTGCAATCGGGTGCGGTGCGGGTCAACAAAGAGTGGCAGCCTCTTGAAGAGGTTGTCGGCGCGGCTCTAGCGCACTTAAAGTCAGCGTTAGCAGGCCGTCCGCTCACCACCGCTTTACCTGCCGACTTGCCGCTTGTGCCCCTGGACGCCACACTCATGGAACAGGTGCTTATCAACCTGTTGGAAAACGCGCTGAAGTATTCGCCACCGGGCACCCCGATTCACATTGCTGCCGTGCGCGGCCACGAAGCGGTGATGGTGGAAGTCTCCGACCGGGGGCCGGGTCTGCCGCCAGATAGTGAAAACGCGATTTTCGATCCGTTTTTCCGTGCCCAGCAAGCACAGGGCGGTCACGCCGATGGACAAGCTGCTGTTACCGGAGCCGGTCTTGGCTTAGCGATTTGTCGCGCTATTGTTGAAGCGCATGGTGGCGCGATCTGGGCCGAAAACCGACCGCGCGGCGGAGCCGTTTTCCGCTTCACTCTGCCCCTTGAAGGCCAAGAGCCAGAGGTAAAGGATGAAGGCTGAAGGATAAAGGATAAATGGCAAAGCCCAATTATTACAATATCGTTTAGCTGACAAGAATTCAGTTGTCCTCTGGTTTCCTTATTTTAACCTTTATCCTTCAGCCTTCATCCTTTCAAAAATGAACGCTACGATCTTAATCATTGAAGACGAAGCGGCCATTCGGCGTTTCGTGCGCCCGACCTTAGCAGCGCATGGGTACGATCTTATCGAGGCCGAGGATGCTGCACACGGGTTAGTGTTGGCAGCGGAACGGCTGCCAGACGTCGTCCTGCTCGATTTGGGTCTGCCTGATAGCGATGGGTTAGATGTACTGGCACAACTACGCGAATGGACTCATGTCCCTATTATCATTCTGTCGGCCCGCGACCAGGAAAAGGATAAAGTGGCTGCCTTAGATGCAGGCGCAGACGATTATCTAACGAAACCTTTTGGTGTCAGCGAACTGCTGGCGCGATTGAGGGTGGCCTTGCGCCATGCTGCACAAACTCAAGCAGGCACCCCAGAGCCAATTTTTCAAACGGGTGAACTGCGCGTAGACTTAGCCCGGCGGCACGTTTACATCAAAGACCAGGAAGTGCATCTAACCCCCATTGAATATCGTCTGCTGACAGAACTGGTGCGCCATGCCGGAAAAGTGTTGACCCATCGCCACCTTTTACGCGAAGTGTGGGGGTCAAGCTACAGTGGGGAATCTCATTATCTACGAGTTCACATGGGTGGCCTGCGCCGCAAAATCGAAGAGAATTCCGCCCGCCCCTGTTATCTCCTCACTGAACCGGGTATCGGCTACCGTTTAGCGATAGAATAACAACGCTAATTTTAATATCCTTGTAGGCGTGATATACTCGCCTCCGTGCCTAAAATGCCATGTTTATGGCAAAACTTGAATCCCTTATAAGAGTTAGAGCTTCGATATGCAACCTGTATCTTTTGTAAAAATGCACGGACTTGGTAACGATTTTGTCTTGATGGATTGCCTCCAAACGCCGCCACCGCCCGATGACCGCTTGAACGCCATGAGCCAGGCGATTTGCGACCGGCACTTTGGCGTGGGGGGCGATGGCCTGATTTTAATTCTGCCCGATAGTCAGGCCGATTACCGGATGCGCATGTTTAACCCGGATGGCTCCGAATCGGAGATGTGCGGCAACGGCATTCGCTGCTTTGGCAAATATCTTTTTGATGCTGGCCTTGTGCAATCGCCCACGGTCTCGGTGGCCACGATGCAGGGCTTGCAACACATCGAAATTCAGGAGGATGCGGTTCCTGGTGCGCGAGCCACGATGGTGCGCGTTGATATGGGTGCGCCGCGCCTGCTGCGCTCACAGATTCCCATGACGCCTTCGGAAAGCAATGGCAACGATGGACAAGTGATTAATGAGCCATTGCAAGTTGGCAGCACCACTTATCGCATTACGGCTGTTTCAATGGGCAATCCGCACTGCGTTATCTTTGTAGATGATGTGGAATCCGTGCCGCTTAAAGAAATCGGCTTAGAGATAGAGCACCACGAAGCGTTTCCGCAACGCACCAATGTGCATTTTGTGCAGATTCTCGGCCCCCAGAAATTATGGATGCGCACCTGGGAGCGCGGCGCGGGCGATACCCTCGCTTGTGGTAGCGGCGCGTGTGCGGTGGCAGTCGCCACGGCCCTTAATGGCCGCTTGCCTGGCAATAATCGTCGCGCCCTGGTGCATCTGCCGGGCGGCGACCTCGATATTGAATGGGCTGCCAATAATCACGTCTACATGACCGGCCCCGCCACCGATGTCTTTGCTGGCTCATTTGATGAAGAATTTTTAAATTCAATCGAAAGGTAATCATTGGGGTTGGGGGCTGGGGTTTAGGGTGTGGGATGCTGCACCCACATAAAACCCCAAACCCCGAACCCTAAACCCCAACAATGCAAACCGCAAAAAGACTTGAACTGATTCCGCCTTATCTGTTTGCTGAAATCGCTCGTAAGATTCGTGCCAAACGCGAGCAGGGGGTTGATGTCATTTCGTTAGGCATTGGCGACCCTGACCAGCCGACGCCCAATGAGATCATTGATGAAGCCGTGCGTGACTTGCGCGACCCCAACGACCCCGACCGCCATCGCTATGGCGGCGATGTGCCGGTGCCGGATTTTCCCCAAGCCGTCGCGGAGTTTTATCAGTCCCGCTTTGGGGTGACACTTGATCCGAAAACCGAAGTCCTCACCACCATTGGCAGCAAAGACGGCATTGCGCACATTCCCTGGGCGTTTATTGATCCCGGTGATGTGGCCCTCGTGCCGCAGCCGGGCTATCCGGTCTATAATATCGGCACTCTTTTCGCGGGGGGCGAGAGCCATTTCATGCCCTTGCGCGCCGAGAATAATTGGCTGCCCGATTTAAGCGCCATTCCTGCTGACATCGCCAAGCGTGCCAAGGTGATGTGGCTCAATTACCCGAATAACCCGACTGCCGCCGTTGCCCCGTTAGAGTTTTTCCAGGAAGCGGTTGAGTTTGCGCGCCAGCATGATATTCTGATTTGCCATGACGCGCCTTATGCCGAGATCGCTTATGACGGCTACCGTGCATCTTCTATATTACAGGTCGAAGGTGCCAAAGAGGTGGCAATTGAATTCAATTCCCTCTCCAAGCATTTCAACATGACGGGTTGGCGCATTGGCATGGCGGTCGGCAACGCCGAAGCCTTAAAAGCACTAGGCTTGATTAAAGAGAACGTGGACAGCGGGGTGCTGCGCGCCATTCAGTTTGCCGGGGCCAAGGCCCTGCGCGATTTCCCGGATTATGGGGCTGAAATCAGCGCCAAAATTTATAAGCCGCGCATGGACTTAATTATTGGCACGCTCAATAAGATAGGCTGGAATCTCCAGGCTCCCAAAGCCACCTTCTATATCTGGGCACCCGTGCCCCCAGGCTTCGATGGCAGCTCCGCCAAATTTGCCGAGCACCTCCTAGAACAAGCAGGTGTGGTCGTGACCCCTGGCCGGGGCTACGGTGAGGCCGGGGAAGGTTATTTCCGCGTCTCCCTCACCTACCCCGAAAACCGCCTGCGCGAAGCAATGGAACGTATCGAGAAAGCTTTGAAGTAATTTCCTCACAAAAGAATAAATGGTATTCACCTATGTTTGAATGGGGAATCAGCTCAATTGTATTTGGAGAAGGGGAAGTGGTGAATGTTGATAAATCTTCAACGCTAATCATCATTGGACCTAATAGCAGTGGCAAAAGCACCGCACTTCGGCAAATTCAAGAGCGCCTTAAAGGTCAATCTACTGTCCCACACACTAATCCCATAGTTGTGAAAAGTGTGAGCAAATACCGAAGTGGAACCATAGAAGAATTTATGGATTGGCTTAGGCAGAATTACCCATCTACTGAACTAGGGGGAAGTAAGGGCTTTATAACAAAAGGAGGGGCGCTCTCAGAATCATCTATCCAGCAGGTATGGCAATGGATGAATCAAAGCAACGATCCAATGGGAGCAGTTGCTTTTGCAGCTCCTGGATTTGACTTTCTTTGTCACCGTTTAGATACAGATTCGCGTCTTCGTTTGGGGAATAATACGTCTTCAAGGTCTTTATATTTCCCTCCTGGAACATCTCCTTCTACTGCCCATCCGACTGAATACATTCATGTTCTCCAAGCGGATGAAAACTTAATGCATTCAATTTCCGATGAGGTTAATAAGGCGTTTAGCGTTGAATTAGTGATTAATTGGGCAGGGGCAGGAGCTGTTTGGTTTCATGTAGGCAAAGAGCCAAGACGATCCGCTGAAAACGACAGAGTATCAGCTAAATACCAGGAAGAGTTGCATGAACTTCCTCGCTTAGATGATGAAGGTGATGGCATTCGTAGTTTTGTAGGAACCTTGTTAGCTGTGAAGTGTGGTGCTCATCCCGTTTTACTCATAGACGAGCCAGAAGCTTTTCTCCATCCTCCACAGATTAGACGACTTGCAGGTATTTTAGCAACAAGTGCCGAAACTCAACACCGACAAATAATTATAGCGACCCATAGCAGTGAGGTTATCCGTGGAGCATTAGCAGCTTCTAAAAACGTGTCTATTTGCCGACTTACAAGAGACGGCAATACAAATAGTGTGGTTTTACTTAATAAAGATGATATTGCAAAGCTTTGGAGTAATCCTTTGCTTAGGTCAGTTTCAGCCTTTGATGGAGTTTTCCATCAGGGTGTAGTAGTATGCGAAGGGGATGCTGATTCAAGATTTTATGAAGCTATCGGTCATCGTTTGGAATCAGAGCAAAAGGTTTCCACTCCTCTAGATTTATACTTTGTACATGGTGGAGGTAAAGGGGAATTAGCAACCATAGCCGAAGCATATCAGAAACTCAAGGTGCCAATTGCGGTAATTGCTGACTTAGATTTGTTGAGGAACAAGGCAGAATTCAAGAAGTTGTTACTGATTTTGGGCGAGGATTTTTCTAAATTCGAGCGGCTGTATGATATTACCTCTAATAACCTTAACAATTTGCCCCCACGCAAAACCGTGCAGCAGTTTATAACCGAAGCACAAGAAATTTTGAATAATGTGCAAAGTGGCGCAAAACAAGAGAGTCCCCCTACTACTCTTGAGACGAAATATAAAAAACAGTTTAGTGAGTTAATGAAGGATGCAGGTGATTGGAGTGAGGCCAAACGGTACGGTATAGAAAAGCTACGTGGCGGTGCATTAACAGAAGGTAGGCAACTCTTGTCTCTATGCAATTCAGTTGGTTTATTTCTGGTTCCAAAAGGGGAATTAGAAGCATGGTGGACCGAAGGACCACAAAGTGATAAACGAGAGTGGTTCCGCCAAGCAATTGAGAAAGTCTCTGCGGATTTCGATTCCTTTCCAGAAGCATCAAATTTTATTTCAGGTGTCTGTCATTATCTATCTAATCCCACTCACGCTTCAGTTCCTACATAACTAACTCGCCAGAGCCACACGGAATTGGGTGTTATACAGGTTGGCGTAAAGGCGGCAGCGGACGAGGAGTTCTTTGTGCGGGCCGATGTCAACGATGCAGCCTTGCTTCATCACGGCGATGCGGTCGCTGTTCAGGATGGTGGAAAGCCGGTGCGCGATGACGATGTTGGTGCGGTTTTGCATCAGTTGCGCCAGGGCTTCTTGAATCAGAGCTTCAGATTCGCTGTCGAGGGCACTGGTCGCTTCATCCAGAATCAAAATACGCGGGTCGCTCAGAAAAGCGCGGGCAATGGCGATGCGCTGTTTCTGGCCACCGGATAGCTTGGCACCCCGTTCGCCCAACACGGTGTCAAAGCCATCGGGCAAATCCATCAGGAATTCGTAGGCGTGGGCGGCTTTAGTCGCTTGGATTAATTCCTCATCGCTGGCGCTGGGCTTGCCGTAGAGTAGATTCTCCCGCGCCGTGCCCGAAAACAAAAGCGTTTCTTGGGCGACCACTCCAATCTGTGAGCGCAGTGAGCGCAGGTTCACATCGCGCACATCCACGCCATCTATAACAACACGCCCTTGTTGGGGATCATAGAAGCGGGGGATAAGCTGCACGAGAGTAGATTTCCCCGCGCCACTGGCTCCCACCAAAGCAATCACTTCGCCGGGTTTAATATCCAAGTCAATTTCACGCAGTACGGGCCGCTCCGCGTCATAGCCAAAGGTCACCTGTTCAAATTTGATGTTGCCCTTTAAGCGAGGTAGGCGCAGAGCATGAGGCTTTTCCTGCACATCGGCTTCAATATCAAAGACTTCAAACACGCGGTCAATAGCCGCCAGTGAGTTGTTCAAAACCGTGTTCATATCGCTGATGCGGTTCATCGGCATATACAACTCACGCAGCAAAATCATAAACGCCGTGACGGTGCCCACGGTGGTGTAGCCGTGCAGAATGCGATAGCCGCCATACCAGAGGATGGCTAAAGTCGCCATCTGGGTCAGCCATTGCGCCACGGTGGTCGAGAGCGCCGAGACCCGCACGCTGTGCATGGTGAGATCGTAAAGCCCCCGTGCGCCACAGAAGAAAGAGCGTGTCTCGCGCCGCTCGGTGGCAAAGCTTTTTACGACTTGAATACCGGCCACGCGCTCTTGCACATCACCGGAGAACTCTTCAATGGCTTCCTGCACAGCTTTCGTCGTGCGCTTGGCAGCGCGGCCATAAGTTCTCATGCTGGCAATGTAGAAAGGGAAAACCCCCAGAGAAGCGAGAGCTAAGGGGCGATCCCAACTAATCATCAGCCAGATAAAGAGAATACACGTCGCCAAGTCCATCCAGATGGCTGTCATGGCACTACCTACAAAGTTCTGGGCCAGGGCAATGTCGCTCATCAGGCGCGACACAATGCCACCCGACTGATGTTCCTGAAAGAAGGAATGGCTCATGCGCGTGATATGCTGGTACAAATCCGTGCGCAAGTCGAGAATCACGCGATGACCCGCCAGTTGTGCCAGATAACCGCGCAGGTAGAAAGTCACGGCCCAGATTGCATAAACAATTACCAGAGTGACCATCAACAGGTTGAGTTGTCCCCACGGGGTATTCAGCCCCCAACGCGCAGGCAAGACATGCGCGAGCCATTGCAAATAGGATAAAGTCCAGCGGTAGGTGGTATCGGTTTTTTCGTGGCTTACCTGGGTCTGCGGCACCAATTTATCAATCACAAAGCGTTGCGCGATAGCCAGCGATGCCGGGAGGATGAACTTCAAGATGCCACAGAACGTAGCAAAACTAATCAATCCCGCATACGGCCACACATAAGCCATAAAGCGTCGTAATGCGGGCCGGGGAGTAGGTTTAGGGATAAGATTAGCAGGCAAATCGGTGTCCATGTGATTATCTATAGACACATATCGCAAACGATGGCAAGGGGAGTCAGGCGCTCAGCGATTAGCATTCAGCCATCGGCTATTTATACGTTACGCAGATATGACTGAAGAATTGCCACTAAGGAGGATAAAGTTGATCACTGAATGTTGATAACTGACAGCTAATGAAAAATGCTGCGCGAGAGAGGACTTGAACCTCCACGCCCTTGCGGGCACAAGATCCTGAATCTTGCGCGTCTGCCATTCCGCCACTCGCGCCTCTGGATGGCAAGACCACCCACAGTAAATTGCAGCAAAAGAGATTATAGCGAGGTTTGACCCTCCGCGCAACCGATTGAAGCCGTCCTGTGGATATGTGACAATCACATCAAGTCAGGGTTTAAGGATGGTCTTTAGGAATAGGCTGAACCGATGATTCTGGGTATTGACATCTCCAACCACGATGTAGCGGTCATTCTGGCTCAGCCTAATGGCCAGGCCGAGTTAGCATTGCGCAGTGCCCTGCCGCGTGAGAGTGGTTCACCTGCTATCTGGTTAGCCGCAATGGAAACAGCCCGTGAAACTTTGCGTCGCGCCCAAATCGAACCCACCAACATCGCGCGGGTAGGGCTTGCTTTTGATGCCCCGCTCAACGAACAGGGGGTTGTGCTAAAAGGAGCGCGCACTATTGGTTGGGAAGGGTTTGATTTACTGTATGCCCTGCGACAGCACCTATGCGTGACAGAAGCTATCGCTGAAAGCCGTGTCATCTGTGAGGCATTAGGTGAATGGCAATTTGGGGCTTTGCGCTCCACTTCAACCATAAATGCTGAACCTTCGCCTACCAATGCGAATACTGCTAACTGGCTATTTATCCATATCGGCACGACATTAGCCGGGGTAGCCTGTGTGAACGGGCAGCTATTGAGAGGTACGAACCGTGCTGCTGGAGAAATTGGTGCCATTTGCATCGAACGCGATGGAGCCTTGTGCGCGAGTGGGCGGCGCGGCTGTCTAGAGGGTTATTGCAGTGGGGATAGCTTTGTCTCCCGCGCCGCTGGTTATGGCATTACCTTAAAATCAGTCCGAGAAATATGGGATTTATCCAATACCAATTTTGCGGCCCGTTCGCTCTGTGATGACTATGTGCAACGCCTGGCGCAGGGGGTGGGTAGTGCTTTAGCGATTCTCAACCCGCAGCGACTGGTGTTAGGCGGCGAGATTGCACAGGAATTAGGTGACAAACTTTTAATGCCCTTTCGTTCACGCCTAAAGGAGTTCTGCCTGCCAGTTCACTGCACTGATTTACAAATACTTCCATCTCAATTAGGCAACGATGCCGCCGCAATGGGCGCAGTAGCACTAGCAATGCAGCGATCTTAAACCACAGAGACACAGAGAAGAAGCCGAGGATAGAAGATCGAGGATGGAGGATCGCCGCTGGTGGGGGTTAATACGATTCTCTATCCTCGATTCTCAAATAATCTCTGTGCCTCTGTGTCTCTGTGGTTTAATTAATAGAGGGCAAAATTTTACTAAGGTGACGCTATGAATCAAGCTGAGCTATGGCAACGGTATAAGCAGTATCTTTATCACAACGAAGAGTTAGGATTTAGCCTCGATATTTCCCGCATGAACTTCCCGGATTCCTTCTGGGGGCAAATGGAGCCACGTTTACAACGCGCTTATGCGGCAATGGCCGAGTTGGAACGAGGTGCTATCGCCAACCCGGACGAAAATCGTATGGTCGGCCACTACTGGCTGCGCTCGCCACAGTTTGCGCCCGACGGTCTGGGGGCCGAGATAGAAGAAAATCTGCAAAATATTAAAGCGTTTGCCGCCCAGATACATGAAGGCGATATTTCGCCTGAACGCGCCGATGTTTTTAAGAACCTACTGCTCATTGGCATCGGCGGCTCGGCTTTAGGCCCGCAGTTTGTCGCTAATGCGCTGTCTACAAAGCATGACAAAATGCATCCCTATTTCTTTGATAATACCGACCCCGATGGCATGGATCGCACCCTTGCACTTATCGGCGATGGCCTCAAAGAAACCCTCACGATTGTTATCAGCAAAAGTGGCGGCACGAAGGAAACCCGCAATGGGATGCTGGAAGCGCAAGCCGCCTATCATGAAGCGGGTCTGCACTTTGGACACCATGCAGTCGCCATTACCGAAGAGGGTAGCAAACTTGATAAAATCGCTGACCACGAACGCTGGCTGGCCCGCTTTCCGATGTGGGATTGGGTCGGCGGGCGCACCAGTGAGCTATCGGGCGTTGGGCTTTTGCCTGCTATTTTGCAGGGCTTTGATATTGATGCCATGCTGCGCGGCGCGGCGCAGATGGATGAAGTCACCCGCTCCCATGACACCTTCAAAAATCCCTCGGCGCTACTGGCGGCCATGTGGTATTACGCCACTGGCGGTGCGGGCAAAAAAGACATGGTGATATTGCCTTATAAAGACCGTCTGGCACTTTTCTCACGTTATTTGCAACAACTCTTGATGGAGTCATTAGGCAAGGAAAAAGATTTAGATGGCAAAGTGGTGCATCAGGGTATTGCGGTCTATGGCAACAAAGGTTCTACCGACCAACATGCCTATGTGCAGCAATTGCGCGAAGGGGTACTCAACTTCTTTGTGACGTTCATTGAGGTGCTCAAGGCGCGTCAGGAGAGCACCATTGAAGTTGAGCCAGGAGTAACCAGTGGTGATTATCTCTCCGGTTTCCTCTATGGCACACGCCGCGCGCTCTATGAGAAAGACCGGGAGAGCATCACCATCACCGTGCGTGAAGTAAATGCCACCACCATCGGCCTTTTGATTGCTCTCTATGAGCGAGCCGTTGGCTTCTACGGCACTCTGGTTAATGTTAATGCTTATCATCAACCGGGCGTAGAAGCAGGCAAACAAGCCGCTCAGAGTGTGATTGAATTACAAAACGCCATCGTTGAAACCTTAATTAACCAACCCGGTGCCGCCTGGACTGCCGACGAACTGGCGGAGCAGCTTAATAAAGCCGACGAAGCCGAATCCATTTACCATGTGCTGCGCCACCTCGAAGTCAATGGCCGCGTCACCCGGCAAAGCGGCACCGGCCCTAACGCGGCTTACCAGATTAAGTAACCACGAATGGACACGAATAAACGCGAATAAAAATGAGGATACAAGATGGAGGATCGAGAATAGAAGATTGAGGATCAAGCATCCAGCATCTTGTATCCAGCATCTAAATTATTCGTGTTCATTCGTGGTTCCAACAAAAGGAAAGCAATGCTTTATCCACTAAAATTTAAGCCTTATCTGAAGTTCTATCCCTATGGCGGGCGGCGGTTTGTGGAAGTCTTTGAGATGGAGAGCGTGCCACGCGATGCGGATGTGGCCGAGGCGTGGGAAATCTCCGATCATGGCGAAGAGCAATCTACAGTCGTCAATGGCCCCTTAGCGGAGCGCACCTTGCGCCAGTTGATGCAGGAGTACCAAGCCCAGTTGGTGGGGGAAGAAGTTTATGCAACCTACGGCGATTACTTTCCCCTACTGCTCAAATTTCTGGATTGCGATAAGCGATTGCCCGCGCACATGCACCCGAACGACCATCATGCCAGGCGATTAGGGCTTAAGGATACTGGCAAAACCGAAGCGTGGTATATTGTGCGCGCTGACCCTGGCGCGAATGCGTATTGTGGCAGCTTGCCCGATTTAACCCCGGATAAGTTCCGTGCTGCAATTGAACGTGGCGATGGTTACGATGGTGTGATGAAGAAAACACCAACTACAACCGGGGAAACTTATTTCGTGCCACCGGGCCGCTTGCATGGCTTAGATGCCGACAACCTGGCTTTTGAGATTCAACAGAACTCCGATGCTGGTTTCGGTTGGGACTGGGCTGGCTTTGTCGAAGCAGGCGTTATTCCAGCCGAGGACGCCAGGCAGCATCCTGAACTGGCCATTGAATGCGCCTATTATGAAGATGGCGTGCAAGAACAAACGAATTACGTGACCATTGATGAAGATGGAGTTGAGCGCACCTTCTGCGCGGCCTGCCAATACTTCGTCCTCGAACGATGGCGGGCCACCAAGACTTTTACTTTTCACGATGCAGCGCCACGTTTTAATACCCTCACCGTTATTAGCGGCGCGGCGACATTCTCTGGCAATGGTGAATCCGTGGTGGCGCGGCACGGTGAATCACTGTTAATTCCGGCTGGCGTGGATGTCGAAATTGGGCCGGAACAAGTGTCAGGCGAAGTCGAAATGCTGCGCTGCTACGTGCCCAACTTAGAACGCGATGTTGTTGAACCCTTACGCCAACGTGGTATTACCCCACATGACATTGCGTGGCTTGGTTCTTATGGGCAGGGCAATGATCTGTTTTCTCTTCTGGGAATGCCCCAGGATGCCTTTAATGTGACGCCGGAACAAAGGCGTGCCGCTATCGAACACGGCAAATCATCACGCGATGAAACTTCGTGAAGCGGGCGACGATGTGTTATACAGAGAGGGGCAATTTTCTAAAATTGCCCCTCTCTGGTGTTTAGAGGCTAACAATTCAACAACTTAAAAGGAGCAACTGTATGGAGGAAAGAACAGGCGAAGCATTTGAATTCGGCGAGCAACTCACGGTGGTGGGCAGCAAGTTGAAACCCGGTGATGCGGCCCCACCTTTTACCCTCGATTATTTCAACCCCACAACTAATGCAATGGAAAGCGTGAGCCTGGCAGACTCAGCAGGGCAGGTGCGGCTGCTTAATGTGATTAACTCACTGGATACGCCCGTGTGCCATGTGGAGACCCGCCGTTGGGAAAGCTCGCGTGCCGAGTTGCCAGCCAATGTGCAGGTGTATAGCATTAGCATGGATTTACCCTTTGCCGCCGCACGCTGGCAAACGGCGGAAGGCGTTAAGCATCAAACGCTTTCTTCCCATCGCAGCGAGCAATTCGGCCAGGACTATGGCGTTCTGCTCAAGGAGTGGCGACTCTTGCAACGGGCAGTCTTTGTCATTGATGGTCAAGACCGCATCGTTTACGCCGATTATGTGGCTGACCAAATGAACGAGCCAGATTACAACGCTCCCTTAGCAGCCGCGCGTCAGGCCGCCGCTACATAGAACTATGCTGGGCGGGGCTGGCTTCCTCTGCCAATTGTCGTCTCCACAAACCATCTGATTGGCAGAGGAAGCCAGCCCCGCTTATGAGTATGGGTTTTTAGCCACTGCCTGACCGACATCATGTGGTTGACGGGGATTGCTTAAAGACGCTCTTGGTTTGATTTAGCCCAGCGCGAATGCCCCGTGCCAACCGATAGACTGGCCCGTTGCCAAAGCAGTGCAGGTAATAAACCGAAGGCTGCACATGCAACTCATGATTATGCAGGGCGGTAATGGTGATGCCATATTGGTGGAGTTGCCGCGCTACTGCATCCGCTTCATCCGGCAGCACGGCTAACTCGCCCAGTGCAATGGCCTGCTGGCCGCCCAGTGACTGGAAGTAAACCGTAGATTGAAACTGCATTGCGGGTGGTAGGACAATGCCATGTTCTCGGAATGTCTCAGAACGCGATACGCTGACTTCGAGCACGCCGTTGCTTAGATGCCCGTCACCACCGACAGTATCCTCTACCGAATGGATGTCAAAGCCAGGGTTGCCGGGTGGTTCATCGCCACCGCCAAAGGGCGTTTTCGTGTTATTAGCCAGGACGCTGTGCAGCACACTGGCGACTCGTTCTGCATCACCTTCAATAAAGCCATGCATGTACATAATCATAGGCGAAATTTCCAGATAATGATTATGCAAGGCCGTCAATATATCTGTGGCAGGCATGAGGTTTTGCGATAGGAGCGCATTTAAGACCGGATTAACCTCGCGTTCCAATAGGGCCAACTCATATTTGATGATGGCTCCGCTGCCCTGACCATAGAAGGTGATCTCGTGTTCGATGCCTGTATCGGGTTTAACTGGCACCCCAGAGATTGTGATGTTAAGGTCTTTCCGGGGCAGACTGATGAGAAACACGCCGCCTTCTTCCACTCGTCCCTTAGTATTGCCCAGTGCCGTTTCAACGCCCTTCCACTGCGTATCGTCACCCTGGCTACTACCTCCACTTGTCCCGGTGGTATTCGATACCGTTGCCCCTGGCTGCGCCCAGGCTTGCAGTGTTCCTGCCCCCAGTGCCGTAAACGCTCCCATCATGCTGGCTCCGGTTTTTATAGCATCCCGTCGCGTTAGTTTCCTGGCTTGCTCTTCCATCTCTATTCCCCCTTGTTATGATGACTATCCCTGCTAAAATTGAGACAGTCCCGCTTATTGTTGCCTTTAATTCTTTGCAGTTCTGTCCGCTAACGGACAGAGGCATCTCAAGAATTTGTCTAGGGAATGTAATCAGGAGTGCAGCGCAACCATGCACTGCCTAAAAAGCAAGAGGGCATGAGAATAATTCTCATGCCCTCTGAACGTCATATCTTTGTAACTTATTTTTTCTTCGCCAACTCAGTCTCGATAGTTTTAATCACTTCGGCGTCCGTTGGCTTCACCTTCGAGCGGTAACGGGCGACAATTTGACCATCGCGGCTGATGATGAACTTCTCAAAGTTCCACTGCACATCACCGGGGAACCGGGGGTCGGTTTCAGGTGAAGTCAGGAATTTATAAAGCGGGCAAATGTCATCACCTTTGACGGAGACCTTGGAGAACATATCGAAGTCCACACCATAGTTCTTTTTACAAAACGCGCCGATCTCCTCATTGCTGCCCGGCTCCTGTTGGCCGAAGTTGTTGGCCGGAAAACCCAGAATCGCCAGCCCCTGATGGGCATATTTCTTTTGTATCTCTTCCAAGTCCTTATACTGTGGAGTGAAGCCACACTTGCTGGCGACGTTCACTATCATCACCACTTTGCCCTGATATTTGGAGAGATCAACATCGTGGCCGGTTAGACTTTTCATTTTGAAGTTCAGCACGGGTGCCACTTCTTTATTTTTATCTTCCGCCTGCGCTGTGCTGATGGTTGAAGCCAGCAACATCGCTCCCGCTAAAACAGTTAATACTCTGTACATTAAGTCCTCCAATTTAAGCCCTCACTCCCACCACCGAGGGTGAGGGCCATTCACTTTCTTTGATTGTAACTCACCAGGCTTAGTGGCGCAGTTTTAATGTAATGTGCCCCTATTTCAGGTGCTCCGCCAACATATTACAAAAGAGCGTCCCTTGCTCAATGGCATCATCGAGAGCTTGGTGAGTGTGGGGTAAATTATCGAACCAACGTGGTGGCATGTTGCGTTTAGTGGAATCTCGATAGTCTCGGTTGAGCATGGCCATTGCCAACGTCTTAATGTCCAATGCTGAATGGGAGAAGGGGCTTTCTCCGGCGAAGCGGATGAGATACCAATAGACAAACATAAAATCGAATGCCACGGGGTAAGCTACGAAAACTGGCTTACCCGGTAGAGATTTTAGCCATGCCACATAATTGGGCATCACAACTTCAGGAGCCTGCAAATTCTGGCGGCACGCTTGCCAGGCTTCGGGATTTTGTTGCCACCACTGCATCGTTGCAGGATGGCCAGTGGCTCCCGGTAAAGTCTCCAGATTCGCCTCAAAGGTGCTAATAAGAGTCTTATCGGCCTCATAAGCCGCCGAGCCAAAGCTGAGCATCGAATACGGGCCAGGGATAGGGCCATCCGTTTCAATATCTGTACTGACGTAGATTTCCACAGGTTCAGGTCTCCTATTGCCTGGGCTGAGGTGCTGGTACACCCCACGGTTCCAGGCAAGATAGTTCCTGAGTGTAACGCCAGCAAAGCCAGAGTGGAATAGAGCCTGCAATACCGAACGAGCAGTCTATCAGCCGCCAGTAAAATGGAATGCCACGCAATGGGCCACAAATCAGAGCGAGGGGAATGACTCCCAGGCAAGCGATCAGGCCAAAAGTCAGTACCCAGACATTGCGCACAGGATCACGTAATGGCCCAATAAAGGCAACGGCAATTACCAGATGCGCGAAGGCCAGCCAGTCCGTACCATAGGCGATAAAAGGATAAAAGGCATATGTTTCACGCAGGCCGTTGCGCACTCGCACAATCCAATGCGTTAATCCCGTATAATCGGCTGGCACTGCCCTATCAGTAGCGCCCAGCCACTTGGCCAATAGGTTTAATTCCCACTGTAACGGGAAAGCTGTGATGCCGCTTAATACCAACCCGATAATAAAGAGCGTTAGCAGGAGTTGAATCCTACGCCGCAACATTACAGCTCTTGACATGGCGTCTTGGTGCATAATTTCAGTCAGGGGTCACGCCGCACTCGACTGCAAATGAAAGATGGTGATTTCAGGACGACAATTAAACCGCACATGCGGCCAGAGCATACCGATGCCCCGATTGGTGTAGAGTTGCATATCATCCACCTGATAAAGACCGCTATGATATTGTTTTCCATAAGGGGGGAGCTTGATTGGTCCCACTAAGGGCACGCGCACCTGTCCACCGTGCGAGTGGCCCGATAGTTGTAAATCGAAGCGTCGCGTTTTAACGTATTCATCGGCAAAATCCGGCTCGTGGGCCAGCAGAATAGCCGCGCCCTGGGATGGCAACTGCTGCATTACGGCGTCCATGTCATCTTGCCCCGCCCAGGCATCATCCAACCCGGCCAGGTGCAGCATGGCATCGCCACGATGGAGCGTATGTACTTTGTTACTCAGGTCAATCATTCCAGCTTGCGCGACAACGCGACGAATAACTATCGCGTTTGTCCAGTGGTCGTGATTGCCCAGCACCGCCACAGTTCCCAGACGTGGGCGTAATTGACTGAGCGCACGGACTAAATTAGCCGCGACTCCCCTCGATATGTAGGTCACAAAGTCGCCGGTGATAGCCACCATATCAGGCTGCTGGCTATTAACCAGGTGGACAACTTCTTCGAGGCGCGAGCGCGTCATCCAAGAGTCCATGTGGATGTCGCTAATCTGCGCCAGCTTGAAATCGTGAAAAGGCGCAGCCAGACGCGGCAGTTTTAGATCAATATGGTTAACCTCAACCCACTCCGGCTCTATCTCACGCGACCAGGCAAATAAACCGACCGTGCCGATTCCTGTGCGCACGGCTGCTTTCAAGAGACCGCGTCTGGTTAGCTTTAACTGCTTGTGCTTCATGGCTGCTCCACTTTATTTAACTTTGCCAAGAGTGTAAAGCTATGATGCAGCAATTTTTAGCACTTAGGGCGAATGCCTGAAACACTCAGGTGCTCGTCTTTTGCTTTATCAGCGAGTGCGATTGAAACTTAACGTGCCGTGTTACTTTCGAGGCTGACAATGACACAATCGTTACAGCGCATTTCCCCGGTTTCCAGGCAACGCCAACCAGCAAAGTCAATACAGCCGCAACTGGCACAGGGTAAGCGCGGCTCAAAGTAGGAGTTGGTATATTCCCAGGCCAAGCCAAACTCGTCTATTAAAAAGTGTGAATCTATTGGCGTGAGATGGATAAATCGCATTGGCTTTGACCCTTAGCAGAGAATACAGGAAACAGAATACAATAAGTCAAAACCCGCAGGCATGATAATGTAAAATAAGAAGCTATCCTACCTCTATTAACAGGTAACAGTTGGCATAGTATCATACTTTAAGGTAAAACGTTTGAGTATTGCCACCAAACTCAGTGGTTTGGCACGTTAGCTGCTGGAAAGGTAATACCCCGGTTTGCAATGCCTGGGCCAAGGTGCATCCTATGAAAAGCTACGATTTGATTGTGATCGGGTCGGGGCCTGCCGGAGAGCAGGCGGCGTCACTGGCGGCGTTCTTCGGTAAATCTGTCGCTATTATTGAGCGCGAAGTGGTGCCGGGCGGCACTTGCACCAATACCGGCACGATTCCCAGCAAAACATTACGTGAATCGGCGCTCATTCTTTCGGGCGTCAAGCAGCGTGGGATGCACAATGTGGATATGTCGCTGCGGCCCAATATCACGGTCAGCGACTTTATGTACCGCAAGCGCGAAGTAGTCGAGAAAGAGTGGGACTTAATTGAAGACAACCTGCGCGCCCATAATGTAGACCGCTATCGTGGCATCGCCCGCTTCGGAGCACCGCACGCCGTTATTGTAGATACCTCTGGTTATGATGAAGTTTTAGAAGGCGATGTCATTCTCATCGCTACTGGCTCCCGACCTCATCGCCCCAGCACCATTCCCTTCGACGACAATTGCATCTGCGACAGCGACTCCATCTTAAATATTGACCGCATCCCACGCACTCTGGCGGTGGTGGGTGCCGGGGTCATCGGTTGCGAATATGCCTCCATTTTTGCGGCTCTGGGGGTGGAAGTCACCTTGATTGATGGCCGCACCGAGCTACTGGGCAACATTGACCGCGAAATCGTGGACATGCTGATGCGCCAGATGCGTAATCGCTGGCGCATTCAACTCCAACTGGGGCAGGGTGTAGATTCCATCACGGTGGATGGTGAGCAAACCCTTCTAAAACTAAAGAATGGGCGGGAACTGAAACCAGATAAAGTTCTTTATGCCGCTGGACGGCAAAGCAATACCGATGAGCTTGACTTAAATACAGTGGGCGTCAAAACGGGCGAGCGGGGCATTATTGCCGTCAATGATAATTTTCAAACCAATGTCCCGTACATTTATGCAGCAGGTGATGTGATTGGCTTCCCGGCACTGGCTTCCACTTCGATGGAGCAAGGGCGCTCCGCCGTGGTTCACGCTTTCGACCTGGACTATAAAGCGAAACTGGCTTCGCTGCTGCCTTATGGCATCTATACCATTCCCGAGATATCCATGATTGGCCTGACGGAAGAAGACTGCCTCAAGCGCGACATGAATTACGAGGTGGGACGCGCTTATTATCGCAATAATGCGCGCGGTCAGATCATTGGCGATACGGCGGGCATGATTAAAATTGTGTTTAACCCGGACGATCATAAGTTAATTGGCGTTCACCTGATTGGGGAAAATGCCTCCGATCTGATTCATGTGGGCATGATAACGATGCAGTTGGGTGGCACCCTGGAAACCTTTATCCACAGCGTTTTTAACTACCCGACCTTAGGCGATATTTATAAGTATGCCGCTTACGACGGACTTAACCGTCTCAAGCGCGTGCAGAGCCGCCGCAAAGATGACAGGCCCAATGTGACAAGCAATGGGGATAAAGTTAATGGCGTGGTTAATGGGGCATCCGCTGATGGGAAAGCCGCTGATGGGGGAGCTGCGACTTCGGTGGATACTCCCACCGCAGCGAATGTGGCAATGGCGCAAAATGCTCCGGTGCAACCAGCTCAACCAAAGGCTTAACGACTCAGCTAATTCTTTAACTAAACGAGTTGATAAATAATGAGTGGGAGCGAATCTATACCACCGGCCAGTGCAGCGGAGGGAGCAGACTCTCCGGCAAAACCTTCCAGCGCGGCAGCGGCTAACCCTACGCCGGATGCCTTTGCTGGCCTCTTCCTGGCATCGCCTTTAAGTACGCAAGTCTTCTCTCCCGATGGAGTTCATCAGGTGGGGAATCGCGCCTGGCAGGAGTTCTGGCACACCACAGCCGATGCCTGGCGCGGTTACAACATCCTGGAAGACCAGCAACTCGCGGCTAAAGGGCTGCTCCCTATCCTCAAGCGTGGTTTCTCTGGTGAGGCTGCTACTATCTCACCCATTCTCTACGACCCGGCTCAAAGCGGGCGGCGGGGTCAAGCGCGTTGGGTGCAGACCTTTATTCATCCTTTGCGGGATGAAGATAATAATCTGCACGGCGTAGTCCTCATTCATCAAGACCTGACCGAGCTTAAACGCTCTGAAGATATGCTGCGCTTCCTCACTGGGGTCAGCACCGCCGTTACCTCTTCGCTGCAATACGAGGCCGTGCTGCAAAACCTGACCCGTCTGGCCGTGCCCTATATGGCCGATACGTGCTTTGTGACGCTGGTGGAAGCCAATGGCTATTTTCGTCGCCCCGCTGCCAGCTACGACGGCCCCCAGAAAGAAGAGTTAGCCAATACCCTGGAGCAGCGTTGTGATATTCGCCTGGAATCGCTCTATGGCGTGCCCCAGGTAGTACGCACGGCCCAACCTCGCTTGATCAGTGAAATCTCCGATACCCTGCTCGAAGCGGCCACACGACGTGTCGAAGAATTGCAGATGCTGCAAGAACTAGGCGTTAACTCGTTTATGTGCGTGCCAATGATAGCGCATAACCGAACCCTGGGGGCCATCACCTTTGTGACAACAGAGTCCCGCCGCCATTACAATGAAGCTGACCTTGCGATGGCCGAAGAGTTGGCCCGCCGCGCCGCTTTAGCTGTTGATAATGCCCGTCTCTATGAAGAAGCCCAGGAAGCCAATCGGGCCAAAGATGAGTTCCTGATCCTCGCCGCTCATGAGTTACGCACTCCCCTCACTGTCCTGTTGGGCTATGCGCATTTACTCAAGAACGACAAATTAGATGCAGAAAGTCGCAAAACTTCTATTGAAACAGTCGAGCGCAATGCCTGGGCTTTAGTGCAGGTCGTCAACGACATTGTTGATATTTCGCGGATGAATGCTGGCAAAGTGTTGATAGACCTGCGCCCGTTGACCCTGACGCCCATCATCGAGGCGGCGGTCGAGAATATTCAATCCGCTGCCGAAAGCAAAGCGATTCGCCTCGAAGTCACCATTGATCCCGGCGTCGGCATCGTTTCGGGCGACTCGAATCGGTTGCAGCAAGTAGTGTGGCAGCTCCTCTCTAACGCCATCAAGTTCACTCCAGTTGGAGGCCACATTGAACTGCATGTGACTTCAACCGTCACTCATGCGCGCATTATGGTGACGGATAATGGTGTGGGCATCAGCCCGCAGTTCTTGCCCCATATCTTTGAGCGATTCCGCCAGCAAGACAGCACCCTCACGCGCAGCTTTAAAGGCTTGGGGATGGGCCTGGCTATTGTGCGCTACTTGGTCGAAATGCATGGAGGCATGGTCTACGCCACAAGTGCTGGCGAAGGCGAGGGCGCAACTTTCACTGTTGAGTTGCCGATGGTGGTAGCCCTCACCCGCGAGGCAGGCGACCAAACACGCCACCGCAAGTTTGTCCTGGATGAAACTCTATCTTTAGACGGTCTGCGCATTTTGGCCGTCGAAGATCAGTTGGATGCCCGCGAAATCATCACTGCCGGTCTCACGCGCTATGGCGCACTTGTGCGCTCTTCGGCCACCGCCAACGAAGCCCTTAATGTGCTGTCCGAATGGAACCCTCACGTCTTAGTTTCCGACATGGCCTTACCGGGCGAAGATGGCTATGCCCTGATTCGTAAAGTGCGCTCTCTCGACCCCGAACAAGGCGGCAAAATCCCCGCCATTGCCGTCACCTCCCACATGCGCACCGTAGACCGCCTGCGCTCGCTCTCGGCAGGTTACCAGGCCCACTTAGCTAAACCCATCGAAGCCCCCGACTTAGCCGCCGCCGTCGCCAGCCTCACCGGGCGCATTACACAGAACAATTGATTTAACCACGAATGAACACAAATAAACACGGATGTTGAGAATGGATGATAGAAGATAGCGGATCGAGAATAGAGAAGTGTGTATCCGGCATCAAGCATCCAGTAACCAGCATTCAAATCATCTGTGTTCATTCGTGTCTATTCGCGGATAAAAGGGGAACAACGTGAGTAAATTCATCAGCGACGAGCAGTGGAATGATTACGAGCAAGCAGGCTATTTAAAGCTGGGTAAATTGCTCAACGGCGAAGACTTAACGGCTCTGCAACAGCGCATTGACGATATTATGCTCGGCAAAGCGGCGGTTGATTATGACCGAATGCTGATGCAGCTTGATAGCAGCGATGGGCAGTATGAAAATGCTGGTGTGCAAAGTAAAGGCTTCAAGGGAGCCACGTTCAACTATCGCAAGATACAAGAGTTGGAATACGATTCTTTGTTCCTCGCTTATATGCAGCGGCCCATCTTTGAGGAAATCTGCGCCCACGTTTATGGAGCAGAGACGCCTATTGCGGCGTTTCGGGCTATGTTTATGAACAAGCCTGCGCATCAGGGCACTTTGCTGCCGTGGCACCAGGATCGCTGGACGCATTTAGACCGTGACCCGCTTATTACCCTGTGGACAGCCCTCGACCCGGCGACGGTGACCAATGGTTGCGTTGAAGTCGTGCCAGGCAGCCATAAATTCGGCCTGATTAACCCAACGCATCCCTCTGCTTTCATCACCGAAGCGCAAGCCGCGCAATTCGCGCCGGAAGGCTCAGGGATTTACCTGGAATTAGAAGCGGGTGAAGTTGTGTTATTGCACAACTGGCTTTTGCATCGCTCCGGTGTCAACACTACCGACATCTCACGCCGCGCCTTTAGCGTGTGCTATATGGATGCCCGCACCCACGCCAGTAACGGCGAAAGCTACTCCACCATCTTCGGCGAAGACGCACTTCAGCCGGATAATCTGGGCATGGCAACGGTTTAGCTTTTAGCCACAGAAACACACAGAAGGACACAGAAGTTGGGGTATGGGGTTCAGGGTTTGGGGTTTAAGAGATGACAGGAAGAGTGAGAGAAGAGGAGCGTGCTGAACCCGGAGCGTGAGCGACGGGCTTGCGTATGAGCCACGGGAACTATTATGTAAGCCCGTCGCTCACGCTCCGGGTTCGCTACTCTCCCCTTCCCCCAATCTCCCCTTCTCCCTCTCTTCTTTCTGTGTGGTTCCGTGGCTAAACTAAAATCACTCCCACAAATCCAGGCCCAGCAGTTTGCGGCCTAAAGGAGTTAGTTCAGCGGTCTTGCCGGAGAGTTCTTCAAGGCGGCGCGGGTCGCCATGCGCCCAGTGCGTTTGAGGGGCTTTGCGCTCGCGCCAGCGTTCGATGCGGGCCTGGCGCATGGCTTCATCATCGGGAGCCGGATACATGTTGATATACTGCGCTAAACGCGGGCGCGAGGAGACGTTCAGCCCATTGCCATGTGCGAGGGTATTGATCCAGATAATCAAATCACCTGCCTGACCGGGAATCGGTGTAACTTTCATACCCTCTGGCAGTGCATTTAAGTCCGGGGCGTGCGGGTTGCGGTCGGCGGGTTGAGTTTTGATCCACTCCTCCAGCCCGCGATGAAAACCGGGGATACATTGGAAGCCGCCCATGTCGGCGGTGGTATCGGTCAGGCATAAGACGCCCTGCACCCGAAAGCGCAGGGGCAGCTTGGAAGTATCGGCATCCCAGTGAATGAAGCCTTTGTCGTTATACTCCGGGTAGTCGGGATGCACCGGCGGCTTCATCGAAACGCGGTCTTCACTCACCCAAAGCTTCTCAGTATCGAAGAGTTCGCTAAAAGCTTGATGCACGCGAGGATACTGACGATTATCCCACATCGCCTGGTGCTGGTACATTTCGACCATGCCCCCGTGCCGCACCGGGCCTTGATACCAAGTAACAGGGTCGTCCGGGTTCATGCCCAGGAACTCCCAGATCGCATCCACGACGGCATCCAAATTTTCTTGCGGCACGGCATTTGGCACGACAACATAACCATTCTCGGCAAAGAAAGCATGATCTTCTGCACTCAAAACTGACATGTGTTTATCTCCATTATTGAGGCTCCACTGAGCAGGCTACTATATCTGAATTTTGATGGCTACCTCCGCCAAGCTCATCTATTATTGCCGTCTCACCCGCACAGCGTATAATTAAATTAGCTTTATTAGGAGTATGACTTTGCACCGCTTCTTATATCCTCTTTTGCTACTCATTTCATTCATTGTAAGTTTACCAGCCTGGGCCGATTTTTCTTTTGTGCATGTGACCGATTCTCATGTCGGCATCGGGCAAGGTGCCACTTCCAGCACCAGCCATGATGCCGCTCTCTTTCAGGAGATTAATGCGCTCGCGCCACGCCCGGCTTTTGTGGTCAACACCGGGGATATATGCGAAGTCGGTACCGATGCGCAGTATGCGGAATATCGCAAAGCTATCGCGGGTTTAACTGTGCCGCACTATGACGCGCCGGGAAATCATGATGTGCGCTGGAATCCACGCGGCAAGGAAGGCTACGTCTTAGGTACCAAGCAGCCGCTCTATCAGTCGTGGGATTACCAGAACATTCATTTTGTGCTGCTCGATTCAACGGTGCTCTTGCAGCACTGGGGCCACTTTGACCAAGCCATGCTCGATTGGCTCAAAACCGACTTGAAGAAAATTGGTACCGAAAAACCAGTTATTATTGGGTTTCACCACTGGATAGGGCGTGATCCGGTGATGGTGGATAATCAGCAAGCTTTGCTCGATGTGGTGGCCCCTTACAATATCCGCCTGTGGCTACAAGGGCATGGGCACTCTAATATCCAGTGGAACATCAATGGCACGCCTGCGATTATGGCGCAGGGTTTATATCAAGGCTCTTACCATCTGATTGAAGTCACTAAAGATCATTTGCGCGTTTTGCGCCGCACCGACAAGAACAAAGCTCCCACACAAGAAATCTTTACCATTCCCTTAGCACGCGGCACCCGTCCGCACTGGGCACCAGATATTCGCCTGACCAATGACAGAATTAACGTATCAGTCCAGCATGATGAATTGCCGACCGATGCCAAACTTGAATCGCGTTTGGATACGGAAAGGTTCTCGCCTCTGGAAGCTGGCGAAAACGCTTGGACAGGCAGCATTAACCTGGCAGATAAGGTCGCGGGAGAACATGCCGTTACCGTCCAAGCTACCCTACCCGATGGCCGCGTTTATCAGCAATCTTCCTTAGTGACTTCTAAAAATCCTCACTCTCCCGCCGCAAGCTGGACAACCAATGTGGGCGGGGCCATTCAATCGCATTTAGTACGGGATGGCAACACGTTATACGTGACAACAATGGGCGGCGACCTGGTTGCTCTAAACCCAGCCACAGGCAAAGAAAAGTGGCGCTTTAAAACAGGTGGTGCCGTTTTTTCAACGCCGCACTTAGCTGATGATAGCGTAGGGCAACGCCCAGTCCGCACCATTTACTTTGGCTCTGCCGATCACTTCATTTATGCGGTCAATGCCGTAACGGGCAAGTTGCGCTGGAAGACCCCAACTGAGGGAGCCGTGTTCGCCAGTGCTGCCACCGCGCAAGGCATTGTCTGCATTGCTTCGGTAGATACCAAAATTTATGGCCTGAACATGAATAACGGCAAAGTGATCTGGACAGCGCAGGGCGAAGGTATGTATCAGAGCCAGGCAACTACGGATGGCCAGCGGTTCTTTGTCGGGGGCTGGGATAATTACTTTCGCGCCCTTGATGTAAAAACGGGTCATGAACTCTGGAAGAACAAATTTGGCAGGTCGTTCTACTATTCCCCGGCCATTGGGTCACCTACCGTTGGCGAGGGCAAGGTTTTTGTCACTTCCAATGATGGCTTAATGCACGCGATGGATGCAGCCACCGGGCAGGTTATCTGGGAAGTTGGCCCTCTTCTTTATGGCGACTTAAAAGAACCTGCCAGTGCTTCTCTTGGCTACTCTGGCCCGCTCTACCATGACGGGCACATTTATAACGCTTCCCTGACTGATAAAGGCTATGTCTTTTGCTTTGATGCCGCTACTGGCAAGAAGCTGTGGGATACCCCAACTGGCTCGGTAATTTATGACTCCTCCTGTGCTTATGGCGCTGGCAACGTTTATGTGGGTTCGGTCGATGGCACCTTCTCCGCCATTCGCATAAGTGATGGAGCCATGCAGTGGCAATATCGCCTGGGGCCAGGCCATGTGCTTGATTCTCCAGCGACGGACAACGACCATGTTTACATTGGCTCCATGAGCGGCAAAGTCACGGCCCTGCCCCTTACCGTTTCTCTTAATGCTGCAAAATAGGTTCGGCGCTTTAGAACTTTAATGGATTGATCTTAATACATGATACGCTTTTTACTTTTTTTCACACTTCTGCTCAACCTGCACCTGGCGTCTGCCGCCTTCTTTACGGATGCCGAACGAACCCGCATTGTCACTTACTGGAACGCTCCAGGACGCTATCGTGTTGACGCGCGAGCCGAAGCCGCCAAAAGTGGCCCGTGGGTAGTGCGCCTCACACCAGAGGCATCTCAATGGCTTTACAATTACGGCCACATCAATAGCGCCGACAAGATACCACCCACCGCAAACGGCAAACCGACTACACCCCACACCGAAGAGTGGGAAAAATGGATTACCGCAAAACTGTCCTATGACCAATGGCTCGCTCAAACTATCGCTGATGCCGCCAATGCCCAGAACGGTATCACGCCAGCCACTAATTCCCCCGCTCCGGCCCCCCCTCTACCGGGCATGATTCCCGACACGCTGTTAGCCGCAGTTGGCAACCCGCCGCCCCTCGCCGCCCCGGTGACGCCATTGCGCCATACCATTACCTTCGAGGACGGCGATGTACTGACCTACACCGATCATATCCCGGTTCGTGCGCGCTTTGCTTACTATCGCTTTGCCCAGGGCGTGATGCATCCCGGCGTCGCCTTGAGCAAGATGTCAGATGCCGAACTAGATGCCTTGTTTGCAGAATCGGGCATGACACCCTTTGAACAGCATGTCGCCAAATCTGTTTCTCGTCTCGAAGGGGGTTTTGAGTCGGTGAATACTTATGACACCGGTTACTTATCGGTCGGCTTCATTCAATTTGCTACTTTAGCCGGAGGCGCAGGCTCCCTAGGCGATACTTTAAAAAAAGAAAAAACGGGGCGACCTAACGACTTTCAGGCAGATTTCCGCAACTATGGCCTAGATGTCAATGATAAAAGTGAATTGGTCGTGCTTGATCCCGTCACTGGCGCGGAATTAGTAGGCGCAACTGCGGTGCAGAAGATTATTGATGACAAACGTCTGGTGGCAGTATTTCAACACGCGGGCACGCACAGTCATGCTTTTCGTGTGGCACAGATCCAAACGGCCAAGCAGAATTATTATCCCGCCGATAACCCTCTTAAAGTCACCGTCGGCAACCAAACCATCACTGGTAAAGTGTCCGATGTGATTAAATCAGAAGCAGGTATGGCGACGCTCTTTGATCGTAAGGTCAACACGGGCAGCATTCGTGTGTTAGCCACGACAGTTGAGAAGATTATGGCAGACCATCATCTGACCCGGTTCGCCGAAGTCGCGCCCTATGAGCGAGAGATTATAAAAGCCGTTCGATGGCGCACTGATTTCTTACAATATGCAGGTCTAAGCCAGCCTGCGTAAGCCCTCACCCCCGGCCCCTCTACCAGTATTGGGAGAGGGGCCGGGGGTGAGGGCTTATTTGAAAGGAAATGTTTCATGTCAATACCGCCAGATTATGTTGAGCGTGTTTATGCTGGAGTCTTAGGAAAGATCATCGGGGTTTATCTCGGTCGGCCTTTCGAGGGCTGGGGCTATGATAGCATCATGGAGAGGCTGGGCGAAATTCAATACTACGTCCATGAAAAGCTGAACGCGCCCCTCATTGTCACGGATGATGACATTTCCGGCACTTTCACCTTCTTGCGCGCTCTGCCCGACTATGACAATAGCCGCGACTTAACACCAGAACAGATTGGCCAGACCTGGCTCAACTATCTCATTGAAAAACGCACTGTGCTCTGGTGGGGCGGCGTCGGCAACTCAACGGAGCACACCGCCTATCAGCGCTTAAAGAGTGGCATCCCGGCACCGGATAGTGGCTCCATTGCCACCAATGGGAAAGTTGTCGCGGAGCAGATTGGCGCGCAGATTTTTATTGATGGTTGGGGCATGGTCGCACCGGGCGATCCTGAATTCGCTGCCGATTTAGCCCGCCGTGCCGCAAGTGTGAGCCATGATGGAGAAGCGATTTATGGCGCGCAGGTTATTGCAGCAATGGAGGCCCAAGCCTTTATCGAATCGGACATTAACAAGCTAATTGATACGGCCATCGCGCTTATCCCTCAAGACTCTGTAATTTACCGCATGATTGGCGACATTCGTTACTGGCACAGTGAGGAAAAGGATTGGCGCAAAACACGCGAAAAGATTGCAGCTAACTATGGCTACGATAAATATGGCGGTAACTGTCACATGGTGCCGAATCACGGGCTGATTATTCACAGCCTGTTGCATGGCGAAGGTGATTTCCAGAAGTCGCTGATGATCGTCAACACCTGCGGTTGGGATACCGACTGCAACTCCGGCAATGTTGGCTGCTTGCTCGGTATTCGCAATGGTTTAGCAGGCATTGAGGATGGCCCCGATTGGCGCGGGCCAGTGGCCGACCGCATGTATCTACCCACTGCCGATGGGGGCCGCGCCGTGACGGACGCGGTGACTGAAACTTATCATATTGTTAATATCGCTGGTGCCCTGGCTGGCTTAGAGCCAATCGCTCCCAAGCAGAGCGCGCGTTTTCATTTCGATTTACCGGGTGCAGTGCAGGGGTTTCAACCGGAAGACAGTATTGAAACACGCGGCACGGTGGAAGTTGAGAATGTTGAGGGGCATAGCACTACCGGCCAACGCAGCCTGGCGATTCATTATCATCACGTCGCCCCAGGTCGTTTAGCGCGTGTTGCCACATCCACCTTCGTGCCACCGGATGCCCTAAATATGGGGGGCTATGGGGTTGTCGCTTCCCCGACGCTTTATCCAGGGCAGACGGTGCGGGCCAGAGTGGTGGCTGATGATAAGAACCACCAAGCTACCACTTGCCGCCTTTATCTGCGCATTTATGGAGCACAGGATAAGCTCACCAACATTTATGGCCCGGAGATAAATTTAGAGCCAGGCAGTAGCCATGAATTCACCTGGCCGATTGAGGATACGAGTAGTCTACCTATTGTGCAAATCGGAGTAGAAGTTAGTTCTGAAAAGCGAGCTGATGGCACCCTCTATCTCGACTACCTAACATGGGATGGCCCACCCAATGTGGTGTTTAAGCGTCCGGTTGATAATACAGCGTGGCAACGCGCCTGGGTTAACGGGGTAGACCATTTTGAGTCGCACTCTGGGGAAAGCTTTCGCTTGATTCAAGATGAAGGCCGGGGCCTGCTGATGCAAGGAGCGCGGGATTGGACAGATTATCAAGTGAGCGCCGCCATCACGCCGCACTTGGTGGCTTCTGCCGGAATCGCGGCACGAGTGCAAGGGATGCGCCGTTACTACGCCCTCTTGCTTTGTGATGACGGCAAAGCCAGATTAGTTAAAGCTCTTGATGGCCAGCATACCTTGGCTCAAACCAACTTCCCCTGGAAATTCGGCGAAGCGCATGATCTCAATTTGCAGGTGGCGGGCAACCGCATCACCGGTTGCATTGATGGCCGCCTCATGTTCGATGTGCGTGACACCAATCATTCCTTATCGGGCGGTGGCATTGCACTGCTCTGTGAAGAAGGGCGGATGGCGACCGATGAAGTCAGGGTGCAACCGATAAGTTAGTTCAGTCAATGTGTCCTCTGGTTTATGAGCATCACTCTATGAAGATCACTGTGCAGCCCTATGCACCTGAACACTTAGATGGAGTCATTGCAGTCTTGGCTCAGGCAATGCCACGCGACCCAATTTCACCCACACGTTTTACGCGTCAGGTGCTGCTCGACCACAACTTTCGTGCGGAAGGGGCTTGTGTTGCGTGCGTAGGGAATTATGTCGTAGGCTTCTGCTTGGCCTTAGCCCGTCACCTATCGCTGGAGATTGCGCCCTCAGATGCGGATTGCGGCTACATTACTCTGTTAGGGGTCACGCCAAGTGTTCAGCGTCAGGGTATTGGCAGCCAGTTGCTTCAACACGCTGAGGGTTACCTGCGCTCACAGCAACGGCAGACGGTGTTAATCTCGCCCTACCCGCCGCATTATTTCATTCCCGGCGTGGATGTAAAAGCTTACGATAGTGGTCTTCGCTTTTTCAAAAAGCACAGCTACCAAGAGGTTTATCGGCCTTTAGCAATGGAGACTTCGCTCTGGGATCGCCAGCCACCCCGATGGGTGCAGGAAAGGAAAGTGCAGCTTGAGAAAGAGGGCATGACATTTACCTTCTACGACATGGACTTAACCCTTGCGCTCCTGGAATTTGCCGGGCGTGAGTTTGGCGGCGACTGGGTGCGCTTTGCGAGGGATGCTATGAATGCCATCTTAAAAGGAGATGCACCAACCCGCTTAGCGATTGCTCATCAGCAGGGGATAGTGCTGGGCTTTTCTCACTATGAGAATGAACGCTTCGGCCCCATTGGAGTCGCTGCCACCCAGCGCGGACATGGCATCGGCAAGGTGCTGATGTATCAAACGCTTCAGGGAATGCGCGAGCAGGGCTTACGCACCGCTTGGTTCCTGTGGACGGATGATGCCACCGCCCAACGAATTTATGTAGACGCAGGCTTTAAAGAAGTCCGTCGCTTTGCACTTCTGCGCAAGGAATTAAGATAGCCGCAAAGAAAGACTCACTGCCTGAAGTGGAGAAGGGGATAACAAGGATGGAACATCTAACCAGACGAAACTTTCTCAAAGTGACAGGAGCCAGCGTAGCCCTACTCTCTTGGCCAAAGCTCAGTCACACGGCGGAAACCATAGACTTAGTTCCCGACACACAGCGACCAAGCAGCCGAAGTGTAACTGGTCAGGATAACAGGCAATACATTACTTGCTTTTATCAGTTTGGCAAGCAGGCTCTGGCAGCACTGGGCGGTCAGAATGGGCTGCCTAATGGCCCACAGTATCTCCATATCTTCTCGCACAGCCATCCAGGTATGCAGCCACACCCTGATACCGCTCACGAGATGCGTGCGCTGGGCAATAGCTTTAAATATGCTTTAGCGTTCGATGTACATAAATACAAAGGCTGGCAAACTGCCACCGATGACCAGCTCAAAACCTGGGCCACCCAATTTCGGGAACAGGCTTTAGATGCTAATGGGCCAGCCGACTACTTTGCTTTTAATGAAATGCCCACCACGGGTTCCATCACTCCGCATCTGCGCGCTCAGACCGCACAACTCGTGCGCCATTTGCATAATGCAGGTGGTGGACCCAAGTTGCGCGGCGTATTTTACTTTACGGAACGCAATCTGAACCCCAATTTATGGACAGGCGACGCCGATGATTTCTGGGCAGCCCTTGATGAAACCTGCGACTTGGTAGTTGGCGAGCACTACCATAGTTATAGTTTTGCAATGGAGAAGACTGCTGAACAATATGCGGCACATCTTTTTGCCCTGCCTCAATGGTTAAAGGCCACTGGCAAACCAGCACAAACTGCTATCGCTAACAGCAAATATGCTGTACTGCATTCATCTTTCTATGGCACTCCCATTACAGGTTGGGCTGGGGTTGAGTCCGACAAGCAGGATGAGGCCAGCTTAGATAAATACTTCCAGCATGTGGTAGAGGCCACGCGTCTGAGTGAGTTCGGCCAGCAACGCATCGCCTTTGGCCCCTTAGCTACCAAGAACCTTGATCCTCGCGCTTTACCTGTCCTCGCTCGCGTGCTCCATCAAGATACTCAAGCTTTCGCTGCTGAACAACTAAAGACAGGTCTGCAAGATAAGCAATGAATACTCCTCTCGTCCGCCCGGCACAACCCCATGATGCCGATGCCATCTTCTCTCTGCTCATGCAGTTTGCCATGAGTTACCAACCCGACCGTGCCACCTTCGATGTTCACTTTCCACAACTTTTGCAGTCTGGCCATGCCACGTTATTCGTCGCTATATTAAACGAGCAAGTTGCGGGGTATATTCTGGGTTTTGAGTTATTGACGCTTTATGCTAATGGCCCCATCATGGAATTGCAAGAATTGATGGTTGACCCGCAGCATCGCAGCAAAGGCTTCGGTCGCGCCTTGGTGGAAGCCGCTATCGAGCAAGCTAAGCAAAGACATTGTGTAGAAGTCGTAGTGCCGACGCGACGGGCACGAGACTACTATGTTAAGCTGGGTTTTGTAGAGACCGCGAGTTACTTCAAACGCAAGCTGTCTTAATTCAGGGATTCGCCAAAGGTGCTTTACGAAAGCGATAGACATGCACTTCAAAGGGGCCAAACCAGTCGGTGAACTTGCCGCTTTCCGCTTGCACCGTGCGCGGCGACTCGAACATCACTTCACCCTGTTTCGTCCAAGCTGGTAACCCGCTAAACTCGACCTGCACCGTTGCTCCCTCACGTTTGCAGGCCAAGATGAAAATATCATCCCCACCTTCGCGCACGCAGAACTCGACACCTAACTTGCTGTTGTTAGTGGGTGCAGAGGTCGGTTTTATGTCGGGTTTTCCAGCGGGATTAGTTTGAATCGCCTCAACTTTAACGGGCAGTTTGGAGTCGGGAGCGACCAGAGCTGGGTAAAGTGGACTGTGTTCGCCTATCTCCTCAATCACCGGGCGTAGCACCCGATTCCAAAAACGCCAGTTCCAGCCGAGTCTGGCATCTTCAGGCGTCATTGCTTTGGGAATGTGGCAGCCAAAATAAAAAATGCCCCGTGCCCCGTTGATGATGGCCTGATAGGTCATAAAGCGTTCTTCGGCAAAGGTTGGAAAGCGGAGAGTTTTGCCCGGCTTAATCACGCCGCTCCAGGCGATCTGTAAAATCATCCACACTGGCATCTTGCCAGCCCCAACCTGCATCATGGTTTTGGTGTAATCGCCGACCATGCTGATTTCTTTATTGGGCAATAGAGAGTGTCCACCCGGCGGATAGCCAACGGGATAAATGTCAGCAGCTAAAATATCTGCCGTGACGTTATATGGCTGCATGGTTTGCACGGTGCCGCGCGGGGCCTGAGTGACTTCAATAGGGTGCTGTGGGTCTAATTGGCGGATGATGTTACTGGCGTGCAGAATAGGCGAGACTGGCACCTTACCCCACTCCGGCTCATCTACGGTCTTCCACGCTCCCAGACCAGGGTGATGTTTAAAGTGATTCACCAACTTGCGCAGCATCGCTTCATGCTGGGCATCAGTGGGGCCAAGTTGCGCTAACTCTCGCAAGCCGACCAGACAGTGCATCCCGTAGCGGGCAGCGGCAGCCTCCCATTTATCTTCTTGCGCAATGGCCGCATCGTCCCAATCTCTACCCATGACCCCCGTGCGCAAAAACGTTGCACCCGCATCATGCAACTCTTCAATCGTGTTTTTGCCATTAGGAGCTTTGCCATCTGGCGGTGGCGGCATAGTAAAGCCAATAGGAAAGACCTTCTGGCCATTAATAATCAGCACCTTATCGGGGTTAATGCTGACCTGCGCCCCATCTTGCGCCTTGAGCGGGGACATCCTCAAAAGCAACAGCCAACACAGGCCCAAGCTGAACCATTGAGCGGTAAAAATTCGTGCTACATTCGGCAAGGCAAAATCCTTATTGAGCCTGCTGACTTTGCTGCTCTGCTGCCAACGGCTGCTTGTCCGCACCACTCCATTGCGGCTCTTGCTGCTGCACCCCACGAGTGGCATCATGCGCTTCAATAATGGAATGGGCACGCTCCAAGATTTGTTTCCGATCTTCCGTGTCCATGCAACTCAAAAGAATAGCAATGCTTTGTGCGACATGCTCAACCCATTCTGCATAGTCCAAATGAGGATTCTGTATCATTAACGGTTATCCTTGGTTAACTTTATTCTATGGCCTCGATTTATCCGCTTGCGCTATGCGGAGCTTGACTCTGGAAGCATCAATGCGACGCTGCCAGTCACCATCCCAGCCTTGATCGAAGGCCATCTGGCAGAGACGTATAACGTCGTGGTAATTGCGCCTGCGATCCTGCAAGAGCGAGAGCAAATTGAAACCGTAATGGCGCGGCAAAGGGCGTTGAGGAAACTCGCGCTGAAAAGCCTCAGCCGCTTGAGGGGCCAGGGCTATCATCTTCTTACACGCTTCCATCGCCACCGCCAAGGACGTTGGATCATGGCGGTCGCGGTAATAAATCTGGATCATCACCTGATAGGTATAGTGCAGTTCCAGAATGCGCCCCTCCTGCACCGCCACTGCCCCGGCTTTAGCTAACACGCGACGCGCCAGGGGACGGTCTACAGGGCGATAGAGCCAGGTGGCTAAGGAAGCCAGTAAATCAGCCGCCGTGTTAGCAACTGGCACATCTCGCCCCTGGGTTAAAGGTCGCGCCTGAATAGCACCCGGTGGATGATAAAGCGACTCAATGCGTTCCCGTTCCGCTACCGAGAAGCAGGTTAGCCACCAATCGGTCAGGTTGAAGTAAGCAATGGCTCCTGCCACTGAAGACGTGACAATCAATGTTTCCGGTGCAGATACAGAGAGGTTGTCGGTTTTAGTTGGTGTCATGGCTTCGATGGGTGCTGCCTTGAATAGCTGCGCTTCAACATGTCTAGCTATTATTCTATATCGCACAGCACACTATATTCCACACCAGGTCATGTTCTGCATCCACCTGACGGTCAAGAAATTGCCTAATGCTCGACCCGCTCCAGAGGAAAGATGCGCACTCGCACCTCCTGAGCATAATGCATCAGAGGGGGTTCGCCAGGGCGTGTGATACCAGCAGCGGCGACTAAATTTTCTTGTAATCCCCACACCTGCGCGCTTTGCAACGGATAGGGCCGGTGGTGGATGCGCCCCCGGTAAAGCTGTCCCTTGGCATAGGCATACAACACATATCGCTCGACTAAAAAGTGTTCCAACGTGCCAACGGCTGTGGGCGAGACTTTGCCACGCGGTGCATAGCGAGCCACACACGTTGCAGGCTTAGGACCGGGCCATGTCTGGGGCCAGAGCCGATACACCGCATAATCAACCTCACCTTCCTGCTGCCGCTTGAGGCTCATGCGCGCAAAATAATAGGGTAATCTGAACCAGGCTCGCGCAATACGCACTGCCACGGCATTAGCCGCATCCAGGCTAAAGAACCAGACGCCGGGATCGCGCCCCTGATAATGGACATAGGTGCGTACATTCGTCTCATGGAAATTCGAGAGTGGCGGAAAGGGCGGTGCCCAGTTAGGCCGCACTCCCGTCATCGTAAATAACACTAACCCCACATACGCTTTGCCATCATAAGTATCCAGGGTCAGGCCAGGCGGTAAAAGCGATTGAAGTTGCTCCGGGTCTACGGCCCAGTGCAGGAACAAAAGGTAATGCCAGTTCTGCCGCATCACAGAAGGTTGGCGTGGACTTTTAGTCGGCGCGATGCGATCTAAGGTTTCCGGCTGTTGGATTGCTGATGGCATGGTTAGATTCAAGTTATTACTCACTGCGGAAGAAGAAGCGTGAGAAAAACATGCGGTGATTGGCAATTAGACGATAACCCAATTCCACCAGCCAGATGAGCGGCGGGCATAATAATAGACGGGCCAAGGGCACCCAGCCCAGTTGCTCTAAAATGAATAATGTCGCCCGTCCAGCGCGTAAGATGATGCCGTCTGTCTTTATCACATGGACTGCCTGGGCACAGGCCGCAGCCAGCTCTGGCGTCATGGGTGGCGAAGGTGCCTCTTGATAGGCTAGTGCCTCAAAGCGTTGTTTCTTATCCCGATGCAGAACCCAATGGATAACGCGACGGCAAAATCCGCATTCACCATCCCACAAAATTAAATGCTTAATAGCCCTCACCTTTTCATTTCAACACAAAGGACACAAAGATTGCACAAAGACACGAAGAAGATTTGACGGTAGAAGTTGGAGACCAGAGAATCGAAATAGCAGCATCCCGCCGATCTTCTATTCTCTATCATCCATGTCTCTCTTGCTTCGTGTTCTTTGTGCAATCTTTGTGTCCTTTGTGTTGGAAACCGGGGAGCATAAAGGCTGAACTACATCTCAAAGTTAGGTAAACTCCCCGCTCATGCGCAATAGTTCCTTCACCTCAGTTATCAAAAAAGCTCGACCCTACCCGGCTGAAGTTTTGCAAGGCGATGCTGCCCAGCGAACTTTTTCGGGTGACAACCTGCTGCAAATCGCCATGCCCCTCGGTGGCATTGGCGCAGGTTGCATTTGCCTGAATGGTTATGGCGGGTTACAAGATTTTTCGATTCGCAATCGGCCCGCGAACTCAGCCCTGCCCGATGGACACGGCGAAAATGATGCCGCCTTTGCTCTCTTGCACATCAAGGGCCAAAATCCCATCACACGCTTAGTCGAGGGGCCACTACCAGTGGAAAAGATTTACAATCAGGGCCTACAGGCGCAGGGCTATCGGCATGGCGGGTTTGAGGGTCTGCCCCGCTTTGAGCATTGCACCTTTCAAGGCGAATATCCCTTTGGCATCGCCTCGCTCACTGATGCAAAGCTGCCCTTAAAGGCGACTGTCACTGGCTGGAACCCCTTTATCCCTCTCGACGATAAAAACTCCAGCATTCCCTGCGCCATTCTGGAATACACCCTGGAGAACACTTCGCGCAAAGCGGTAGAATTTGAATTTTCTTATCATCTCTCGCATTTAGCAATAGGTAGCCAGGGCTGGAAAGGCACCCGCAACAGCGTTATGCCAGGGGCAGGTGTATTCTTCAGCAATACCGAGACCGCTACCCATGAGAGTTATGCCAGCGCGAGTCTCAGTGTGGTCGAGCATAAACCCACCGTTAAAGCGATGTGGTTTCGCGGCGGTTGGTTTGATTCCATTTCGGCTCTGTGGCGTGAGGTTTCCAGCGGGCAATTTACCGCCAATAAAGGTTCCAGTAACAATGAACTGGATGGACGCAATGGCGGCTCTATTTTGCTGGCAGGCTCGCTCAAGCCAGGCGAGCAAATTACTTATCCGATTATTGTCACCTGGTATTTTCCCAATTGCTATAACAGTTATGGCAGTCTCAACACCGAGGCAAGCTGTGGTAGTGGGTGTGACTGTAATGCCCCGGACGCTCCGCTCTGGCGGCCTTATTACACCTCGCAGTGGCAAGATGCCCAGGACGTAGCAGCTTATGTGCGCAAGAATTATGCTGCTTTGCGCAGCCGCACCGTTGCTTTTAAGGATGCGCTTTATACTTCAACCCTTCCCTCGTATGTTTTGGATGCTGTCTCTGCCGGGCTTGCCATTATGAAGTCTCCGACTGTGCTGCGCCAGGAAAACGGCAACCTGTGGGGCTGGGAAGGCTGCTTTGCGACTGCGGGTTGCTGCTCTGGCACTTGCACTCATGTCTGGAATTATGCTCAGGCATTTCCCCATCTGTTCCCCCAACTGGAACGCACCCTGCGCCAGCAGGAATATGCCTATTCAATGGACGAGCGAGGCCATGTCACCTTCCGCGCTGCCCTGCCCGATGGCCCTACCACGCACAACTTCCACGCGGCGGCGGACGGTCAACTGGGCGGCATTATGAAGACGTATCGTGATTGGCAAATCGGCGGCGACCGTCCTTGGATGCAACAGCTATACCCCGCCGCTAAGCGCAGCCTGGATTATTGTATTCAAAGCTGGGACCCTGACCATCGCGGAGCGTTGTTTGAACCGCACCATAACACTTATGACATCGAGTTCTGGGGGCCGGATGGCATGTGTTCCAGCATTTATCTGGGTGCGTTAGCAGCAATGGTGGCAATGGCACGAGAACTGGGGCATACCGAAGATGCCAATTTTTATCAGGACTTAGCCGAGCGCGGCGCAAAGTTTCTGGACGATGAACTGTTCAACGGTGATTACTACGAACACAAGGTCATGTGGCGTGAGTTACACGACCAATCGTTTGCCCAGATGGTGTCAAAAATCGGGCGTGGTGGGGACGAAATGCAACAACTCCTGAAACGTGAAGGCCCCAAGTATCAATATGGCACAGGTTGCTTATCGGATGGTGTGATTGGCGCGTGGATGGCGAAAATCTACGGCCTGGATACGCCCCAAACGGATGCCAATGTCCGCCAGAACCTCAAAGCCATCTTCAACTATAACTTCCGCGCTGACCTGAGCGAACACGCTTGCGTGCAGCGTCCCGGTTATGCTTTAGGCCATGAACCGGGGCTGCTGCTTTGTTCATGGCCCAAGGGGGATAAATCCACCCTCCCCTTTCCTTACAGCGATGAAGTCTGGACAGGCATTGAGTATCAAGTCGCCTCACACCTCATTGAGGAAGGTTTAGTCGAAGAAGGTTTAACCATTGTTAAAGCCGCTCGTGACCGCTACGAGGGCCATGTGCGCAACCCGTGGAATGAATATGAGTGCGGTGCCTACTATGCCCGCGCCATGTCGGGTTATGCCCTGTTGGGCGCACTTTCCGGCTTTCGCTATTCAGCCGTCACGAAGACCCTCTGGTTTGCTCCCCGCTGGAAGGCGAATCCATTTAAAATCTTCTTTTCTACCGCTTCCGGCTTTGGCACCATTAGCTTGGCCGATGATAACCTTACGGTTGACATGATCGAAGGCGAACTGGCCGTGGCTAAGCTATGTTTAACGCTTGATGGCAAGACGAGAGAATTCCAATGGGATGTGGTGGCTAAAGTCGGGACACAGGCTGTTTTTAATTATTCACCACAGGGACACAAAGGAAAGAAGAATACAGGAAACAGAATACAGCACACGAGCAACGATAATTAGAGGGTATTCTGTTTCCTGTCTACTGTATTCTCAAACTCTTTGTGCTCTTTGTGTCTTTGTGGTGAATTCAAATTCAAGGAGAGACAATGACAGAATTTAACGGACTGGGTTTACATTTAGGCAATCTGGCGCGGTTATCGAAGGCCAAGACACGCTCGATTAGCCCGGAGAACTTCAACGGCGAAAAGGGCAAGGCGGGCATGGCCACCGAAGGCACGGGAGCCAATTGCGCCCGTGATTTAGGGCAAGGCTGGAAAATCTCGCCTTCGATTAAAATTGCCCCCGGCGAGACGCGGGTGTTAGCCGACATTCAAGAATCCGGTGCGATTCAGCAAATCTGGATGACACCGACTGGTCACTATCGGCATAGCATCTTGCGTTTTTATTGGGACGGCTCAGAGACGCCCTCGGTGGAATGTCCCGTGGGTGACTTCTTCGGCTGTGGCTGGAATAAATATGCCCAGATTTCTTCGCTACCGGTGTGTGTCAATCCTGGCAGCGCCTTCAACTGCTACTGGGAGATGCCGTTCCGCAAAAGCTGCAAAATCACCTTTACCAACATCGCAGAAACGGACATGGTTCTCTACTATCAGATTAACTACACGCTCACGGAAGTGCCGGAAGACACCGCCTACTTTCATGCCCAGTTCCGCCGCACCAATCCCCTACCTTATAAAGAGGTCTATACCATTCTCGATGGCGTCCAGGGGCGCGGTCAGTATGTCGGTACTTACATGGCGTGGCAGGTCAACAACACCGGATGGTGGGGCGAAGGCGAAATTAAGTTCTACATGGATGGTGACGGAGAATTCCCCACCATCTGCGGCACTGGCACGGAAGATTACTTCTGTGGCTCTTACAACTTTGATGTGGGCAAAGAAAACGGCGGCTACCGCGAATTCACCACGCCCTATGCCGGTCTGTCCCAGGTAATTCGTCCCGATGGTCTCTACCAGTCACAAACCCGCTTCGGCATGTATCGCTGGCACATTATGGATCCAGTTCGCTTCGAGCAAGACCTGCGCGTGACTATCCAAGCCCTTGGCTGGCGTAGCGGTGGACGCTACCTACCCAATCAAGACGACATCGCCTCCGTCGCCTATTGGTATCAGACCCTACCGACAGCACCATTTCCAGCTTTGCCCGACAAGGATTATTTAGAAGTGATTTAGCACCAATAGTTCGGACAGTTTCATGTACATAACGGTTTAGTGAATAGAGTTGCACAAGACAACGCGGTTGTATAGTAGCTTTAATGAGTAAACTTATATAGCGAAAGCCTTGTTTAAAAAGTGATCGAGCTAAGGAAAGCCAGTATGACTGGCTTTCCTTAAGGGGCTAACAGTATGGACGATATAGAGAAACATAAAGGCTCACCTGGGTTTACGCTTCGTTGTACTATTCAGAAGGATCCTAATGACGAAGCACGTATCAGGAGAATTTTCTGGTCACCAGATGGTAATATTCTGGCTCAACCGTCAGTAGATGGATATATCAGGTTATGGGACAGAGAAACTGGCAGACTCATTAAAAAATTAGGGGGGTCCGGGGGTTCTAGTTATCACGTGACATGGTCGCCAGACGGAAAGATCATAGCCTCTCAACATTCAGGAGGCGCTATTAACTTATGGGATGTCAAGACAGGAGAACTGAGTCAGGTCATTCATAAAGAATCTACTGTTGCACTTACAGTAGCATGGTCACCAATAAATAATAAGTTAGCCGCAGGAATCAGAGAATTAGGCGTCACTTTCCCTATCAATGTTCTATATGTTTGGGATTTAGATGCTCAAGCAGCCAAACATGAAGTTGGAAAAAGTATAGGGCCATCTGAGCAAGTTATATCAACCTCATTACATACTATTGGCGATACAATCTGGTCACCAGATGGAACGTTGCTGGCTTTAAGTTCATTCGATGATAATGCCATTATGATCTGGCAGCAGAATGCCAGACAAAATCTTTCTTTGCTAATAGAAAACCTTAAAGGCCCTACCTGCCTATCTTGGTCTAAAGATGGACAATTGATAAGTTTTGGTTCTAAGGAAGGCACTATAGGGTTGATAAATATTAAGACTGGGGAGTCACAATCCTTAGAAGGTCATACAGGTGAGATAAACCGCATAGATTTCTCATCAGACGGGCATTTCCTTGCATCCAATTCAAGTGACGGGACAGTTCGGCTATGGCGTTATGACTTTTCTAATTGGAAAACAATATGTGTCCTACCTGCATCCACACCAAGCGAATTTTATATCGGTTTGGCTTTTCATCCAAGCTTGCCAGTTTTAGCAACTATTGCAAAACAAGGATTAAGTATACGTATCTGGGAACTGGACTTGAATTTCCTTCTAGATGCAGAATCACTTATTTCAACAGTCCATTACACTAACGCCAAGATCGTTTTAGTAGGTGATAATGGTGTGGGCAAATCAGGATTAAGCACAGTCTTATCAGGGATGCCTTGGGCAGCAACAGAATCAACTCATGGGCGAAGAGTTTCTCTGCTGTGGAGACAAGAGTTTGAGTCTACCGGTGGGCAAAAGGAGATAAGAGAGATTATCTTGTGGGATTTAGCAGGCCAACCAAATTATCGCCTTATTCACCAATTATACCTGAGTGGAATATCAGTGGCTTTGGTGTTATTTGATTCACGCAACTCTGTAGATCCACTGGCTGGAATTCGTTATTGGAGTCAAGCGTTGAATCAAGCACATTTATATCAGGGCAGCAACGCATCACCAATGAAGAAATTTTTAGTTGCTTCTCGTATTGACCTTGGCAGGCTTAATGTTCGCAGGTCACAAATTGAGGCATTATTACAAGAACTAGGCTTTGACGGTTACTTTGAAACTAGTGCAAAAGAGGGTTGGGGTATTAACGAATTAAGTGAAGCGTTAAGAGAGGCTATTGATTGGCAAGTCCTACCAAAAGTGAATTCAACGGAACTTTTTCAGAATATTAGGGGGTTTTTATTTCAAGAGAAAAAGCAAGGCCGATTGCTTTCAACAATCAATGATCTTTATCACTTATTCCTAACATCTTTATCAAAGAATAAGTATGGAGAAAACTTGTATGATGAATTCAAGACTTGTATACGCCTGATGGAGTCTCAAAGCCTAATATTACAATTAAACTTTGGAAACCTTGTACTGTTGCAACCTGAAATGATAGATGCTTACGCTTCGGCTCTTGTTGATGCAGCGAGGGAGGAACCAAATGAGATGGGTTATATCCCCGAAAGTGAGGCAAAGATTGGGCATTTTAATATGCCTCAGTCAGAACGTATAGAGGATAAAGAACAAGAGAAATTATTATTAATTGCAACAATTGAATACTTATTAGATCATGAGATTGTTTTACGAGAATACACTGAATACGGGCCGCATCTAATTTTCCCCTCTGAATTCACTCGTGAGCGTTCAGATCTACCTAATCCCGAAGGTAGCACGGTAGTATTTACCTTTAAAGGGCCTACACTAAACATTTATACGACTCTCGCCGTACGGCTCTCACAAAGTGCTTTTTTTAAGAAACAAGAAATGTGGAGGAATGCGGCAACTTATACCGCACAGGTCGGGGGAATATGTGGTATGTTTCTCCAAGCGACTGAAGGAAGCGGCGAACTGACTTTATTCTTTGATGACAAGGCTAGTAAAGAGACACGTTTTCAATTTGAAGAATATGTCAATGCTCATTTACGTCGCCATACTTTACCTGAAAGTGTATCTATAAGGCGTCTCGTTGTATGTTCCTCTTGTAATACTCCTGTGAATCATTTAGCAACTGTTCGTCGAAAAGAGCGAGGATTCAACTGGATTGATTGCAATGTTTGCGGTCAACGTATTCCTTTACTGAATGATGTAGAATCTCACAAGATCATGCACTCTGCTGTACTAGAAATGGATCGCGCGGCAGATATTCAACGTAACCACGCGGCAGCAATCACAAGACTTGAAGGTAAATCTATGACAAGAGACTTTGATGTGTTTATGGCTCATAATAGCCAAGATAAAATTCAAGTAGAGACTATTGCTAATGAACTTAAGACCCGAGGCTTGAATCCTTGGCTCGACAAGGAACAGGTGGCACCTGGCCGGTGGTTCCAAGATGTTATTCAGCAAGTTATCCCAGATGTAAAGTCTGCTGCTATCTTTATTGGCCCTAATGGATTAGGGAAATGGCAAGTTTTGGAACTCCGATCATTCATTAGCCAATGCGTTACAAACAACATCCCGGTTATACCTGTCCTTCTGCCGGGTGTTCATAGCTTACCATCAGAGCTATTGTTCCTTCAGGAATTGAGTTATGTGCGCTTTGATAATGGGTTAAATGATCCAGATGCTCTGGATAACTTAGAATGGGGTATCACAGGTAAGCATCCTAAACGACCCTAAAATCTTGATAGTTTTGTATAGTGCATTTTGTATTTGCAGAGAGAAACTTTTGAGGAGGCTCCTGGATGGCACTGTGGAAACCGGATCCAACATTTTATCCTTCGCCCAAATTGGCGATGCAGGCTCCGCCGGAAAAGTTGGCTTATGTTGTGGCATTAGAACCTAACGCTTATAACGATAGCGGCAAAGGTCGCCCGGATGTGTTGATGGTGGTAGACACTGACCCCGACTCACCTTCTTATGGGCAGCAGGTGGGGCAAGTGGAGATGCCGAATTTGGGTGATGAGTTGCACCACTTTGGTTGGAATGCGTGCAGTTCGGCGCTGTGCCCTTATGCCCCGCATCCACATATTGAGCGACGCTACTTAGTAGTGCCGGGGATTCGTTCTTCGCGCATTCATATCATTGACATCAAGCCTGACCCGCGCAATCCACAGATTGTCAAAACCATCGAACCGGAAGAGATTTTCGCGCGCACCAACTACTCGCGGCCTCATACCATCCACTGCGGGCCAGAAGGTATTTATGTCAGCGCCTTAGGCTCACCAGAGGGCGATGGGCCAGGCGGCATCTTCTTGCTTGATCACTTTAGCTTTGAGGTGTTGGGCCAGTGGGAGATGGATCGCGGGCCGCAATATTTGCATTATGATTTTTGGTGGCACCTCGGTTATGACACAATGGTTTCCAGCGAATGGGGCACGCCCAAGATGGTGGAAAATGGGGTGCAACCGGATGTGTTGCTGAACAGTGGGTATGGCCATCACCTGCATATCTGGGACTTGCGTAAACGCCGCCATGTGCAAAGTTTGGATATAGGGGCCGAGCACCAGATGGCGCTTGAACTGCGCGCTGCCCATGACCCAACCAAAGCCTATGGCTTCATGGGTGTGGTCGTATCGCTCAAAGACCTTTCTGGCTCAATCTGGTTGTGGCACCGGGACAACAGCAATGGCAGCGGTAAAAATGGCAACGGCGGCTGGAGCATTCAAAAGGTGATCGAGATTCCCGCCGAACCTGCCGAACCTGAAAACTTGCCGCCTATCTTGCAGGGTTTTAAAGCGGTGCCGCCACTGATCACCGACATCAACCTTTCCCTCGATGACCGTTGGCTTTATGTCTCTTGCTGGGCCACCGGTGAACTGCGCCAGTATGATGTGTCTGACCCATTCAATCCCAAACTGACTGGCTCCGTTCATCTGGGCGGCATTGTGCGTCAAACGCCGCATCCCAAGAACCCTAATGAACCGCTCAGTGGTGGCCCCCAAATGGTGGAAGTCAGCCGTGATGGGAAACGCATCTATTTCACGAACTCACTCTACTACTCCTGGGATGAACAGTTCTATCACAATGGCCTCAAAACATGGATGGTCAAGGTAGATGCTGACCCCAACGGCGGCATGACGTTAGACGAAAACTTCTTCTTAGAAAGTGCCGATTACCGGATGCACCAGATTCGTCTTGAAGGCGGCGATGCGTCTTCTGATTCCTACTGCTATCCGTAACGGCAGTAGTCGGTAGTCAGTGGTCGGTGGCCGGTTGAGGAAACCAAAGGCAAACGAAGTCGCTCGACTCCGGGCTTCCCACCGACTACCGACCACTGGCTACCGACAACCAATTTATGACGAATTACTGGCCGTGGTTGTTGCTGTTCTTGATGGGTGCTTATCATGGCATCAATCCGGGAATGGGGTGGCTCTTTGCGGTTTCACTGGGGTTACAGGAAAAGCGGTGGCAGGCTGTCCTCAAAGCTTTGCCGCCGATTGCCATTGGTCATGCGCTTTCCATTACGGTTGTGGTAGCCGTGGCCGGGCTAGCATTAGCCAATTTACCTTTATTCCCTTTGCGCGTGGTGGTTGCGGCGCTGCTTTGTGGTTTTGGGATTTACCGGCTTTTTCGCTCGCGTCACCCGTCGTGGGTCGGCATGAGGGTTGGCTTTCGTGACTTAGTGCTGTGGTCATTTGTCATGGCCTCAGCACACGGTGCGGGGTTAATGTTGCTCCCAATTTTATTAGGCGCATCACATAATGGGCATCCTGCTCCATCAACTACTAATATGGGGCACCAGCACCAGATGCACAATATGGGGCCGATGCACGACATGAGTCACATGGATCACGCCATGCCAATGAACCATGTCATGCCGATGCAGCAGGGAATGCAAGCAGGTTCAATGGCGGAGATGAACCACCCCGACCCCATGCAGCACATGGGAGCGGGTGGTCATATGGAGCATCTCAGCCACTTACTCACACCGAGCCAGATGGCGACTTTTAATAGTCCGGCTCGCTGTTTAGCAGCCGTGGTGGTTCACACTCTGGGGCACTTGCTGGTGTCGGGAATTGTGGCGCTAATCGTCTACAAGAAATTGGGCCTGGCTATTTTGCGTCAAGCCTGGTTTAATCTCGATCTACTGTGGACAATTGCCCTCATTATCACCGGAATTTTTATCCTGTTCGTTTAGAACGGATTTAGCTCGTGACGCGGAGGGGTTGAATTAGTCGCTTTTCTTGCGGGTGCGCTTGCGAGGAGTAACAACACCGTCGGCAGTGGCGGCTGGCCCTTCAACGGCATCACTCTTAGCTACTCTTTTCGCGGCGGTCTTGCGCGGCTTCTTCGGCGCGGCAACGGCTTCAGCAGCGGGTGCTTCATTTGCGCTGACCAACGTCTCTAACAGCTCAGCCTCGGCAATTAACCAGTTGTCCTCTTCAAGACCAGGCGCAAAGCCCTGCGTCTCCGAAATAAAATAAGCTCGTTCTGCGATCATCTGACGCACGGAATCATCCTTTAAGAGTTCCTCATGCGTTGCTGACTTAACCATAACTTCAATAATCTCCTGATATACAATGTCTGGCTTGCAGTATTTGTTATTTGCCAAACCGACAACATTATACTGCATTTACATGACCATTATAATATCGTTGTGTTAAGGTTTTGTTACAAACCGCAAGGTCAGTTATAGCGGCAACTTCACAAATCTACACACTTTCTTGATATATCTTTGCACTCTTTCCGCTCCCCCGCACGTATAAATTTGTCAAAGGTCTTGGAACCACGAAGTTCTGCATGGGGTCAAATTATCAATTGATTCACCACTGACGAACTTTACAATTGGGCCAAGGAGCAGGTTGTATGCACAGCAATAGAAATCGAGGGCATTGGTTAGCCGAACCCATCAAGGGCTTACCGACTCAGCAGCGTGGCTTTACGCTTATTGAGCTTTTAGTCGTTATAGCCATTATAGCAATCTTAGCGGCGATTCTCTTTCCGGCTTTTGCACGGGCACGCGAAAACGCGCGACGCACCGCCTGCGCCAGCAACATGAAGCAGATTGGCCTGGGCATCCTGCAATATACCCAGGATAATGATGAGCGGTACCCACCTTTCAGCCAAGGCACTGGCAACGCTGGATTTCAGGGCTTTGGCGGAGGCGATGGGGCGCGTTGGGCTGACGAGATTTACCCCTATATCAAAAGTTCTCAGGTCTTCGACTGCCCCAGCGCCGATCAAACCACCAAAATCTATCCCGGCGGTCAATACTTCGATATTACTACCTACTCCTATGGCTACTCCACACCCATTAACAACACCACTCCTTGTGGTATCGCCAGCCGTCCTTTGTCGCTTATTCAAGATGCCGCAGGCACCATTATGATTGCTGAAGATGGACGGCAGGATGCGGGAACAGTTGATGCTGAATCCAAAGGGCGACAAATTCCCGATGTCGGTGAATCCCTGGACACATTAGCCGGGCGCGTCAATGGAATGCGCCACACGGGAGCCGATCCTAACGACTTTACATCGCAGTGGATGAACGTCACCTATGCTGATGGCCATGTTAAATATGTGCGGGTGGCCGATACTTGGGCGAACGGTACCCTGCGCCAATGGACTATCGCCGCTGACTAAAATGCGCGGTAGACTGTAAGGCATCCCAACAGGTTATCTTTGCATCAGGAGATGGAGAATGCGTTACAAGTCCAAAGGCTTACATCATCGAGCTATATTACATCTCTGTTTGCTATTGGAAGTCATGACATCGTTAGTCTCATGTCATGCCGCACCCGGCACCGTCACTCTGCTCAAAACACCCAACGGCGGCATTCAGCCCCAGGCTGCTGTGGATTCCAAGGGTGTATTGCACTTAATCTATTACAAAGGCGATCCCAAAAGTGGCGACATCTTCTATGTGCGCCAGCAGCCAGGCGATGCCGCCTTCTCTACCCCCATCCGCGTAAACAGTCAACCTGGCTCTGCGATCTCAATGGGCACCATTCGGGGCGCTCAAATCAGTATTGGCAGAAACGACCGCGTGCATGTCGCCTGGAATGGCTCCGGCACGGCTGAACCTAAAGGGCCGAACGATAGCAGCCCCATGCTTTATACTCGCTTGAACGAGGCAGGCACCGCTTTCGAGCCGCAACGCAATGTAATGACGTACGCCAAAGGCTTAGATGGTGGCGGCACGGTAGCGGCTGATAAGGCAGGCAATGTGTATGTCGCCTGGCATGGCAACCCGAAGGGCGATGGCGAAGCCCATCGCGCCGTTTATGTGGCGCGTTCCACCGATGACGGCAAAACTTTTGCAAGAGAGAAGCAAGCTAATACCGAATCAACTGGCGCTTGCGGCTGCTGCGCGATGCGTGCCTTTGTGGACAAGCAAGGCACACTTTACATGCTCTATCGAGCCGCCACAGCAGATGTGAACCGGGATATGACTCTCTTGGTATCACATGATAAGGGAACAAGTTTTCAGAGTACAAAGATTCATAAATGGAATATCGGCGCATGTCCAATGAGCAGTGAATCGTTCACCCAGGCTTCTACGGGCGTAGAGGGAGCGTGGGAAACCAAAGGCCAGGTTTATTTTGCCGCCTTTGATCCTGCTACCATGCAAGCGCCAAAACCGGTGGCAGCGCCCGGTGCAGGAGAAAAGCGGAAACATCCCGTTATTGTCACCAATGCCCAGGGGCAAACTCTCTTTGCCTGGACAGAGGGCACTGGCTGGGAGCGTGGCGGCGCTTTAGCCTGGCAGGTCTATGATAAAGATGGCAATCCTACGGCGGAAAAGGGCCAGCAAGATGGCGTCCCAGTATGGAGTTTGCTCTCAGCGTTTGCGCGGCCTGATGGGAGTTTTACACTCATTTACTAATCGTTTTAAACAAGTCATAATCACAGCATAAAAGGCGCGAGCATCAGTAGATGTATCGTGCCTTTTGCTACTTGCTTGCAGCTAATGTCATTAACTAGTGTAGCTGCGTTACAATGACGGCATCTATTCCGCACCAATAGGCTTCAGCCTTAAAAGCATTGAGTTGGAGCTAAAGTTTAAACGGTTCATGAGTACAAGTGCGGTTTAATGGCTTACCTATGGGTATGAACTGGTCTTTTCAAAACAGAGTTGCTTCCTGGTTTACTGCCGCTGCGCTTATCTTAGCGGTTGTTGGCGCTGTGTCTTACCGCAGCTTAACGAGTTTGATTGATGAGATGCAGTGGGTCACGCATACCCATCAAGTGTTAGAACGCCTGGATGCCACCCTCTCGGCTGTGACAAAAGCCGAGAGCAGTCAACGCGGCTACCTGTTAACGGGCGACAAAACTTATTTAGACGATTATCATGAATCGCTTGATGAAGTTCATACAGCCCTCTTTCAAGTTCAGGCAATCACCAGCGATAACCCTCAACAGCAACTTAACCTTAATTACCTTGAAAGCAGCATTGCGGCACGGACAGAGCAATTGCAACATCGTGTTGATTTGTTACAGAACAAAGGTCTGGCCGCAGCTCAACAAGCGATGGTAGCTAACAATGGTCGCGCCAACATGCAAGCTGTGCGTAGCGACATCGCCAGGATGGAACGTATTGAGCAGGGACTTCTGGAACAGCGTAAACAGAAAGTGCAGCATAGTGCGCGCCGTGCCATTCTCACGGCTTTTACTGGTATCGGGCTGAGCTTTCTGATTCTCGCCATTGTTTATCGTCTCATGAACCGGGAGATTAAACAAAGGCAACAAGCGGAACAATCCCTTCAACAACAAAGTGAGCAGGTACGCTTGTTACGCGATATTGCTATCGCCTCCAACCAGGCGACCACTATTGAAGAAGCGTTGCAAATCGGGTTAGATCGCATGTGCCAGTATCTAAAATGGCCACTGGGTCATGCCTATTTGGTTGACACAAATGGTAAGGAACTGCTTTCTACCAAACTCTGGCACCTTGAAACGCCCACTCATTTTGATAGTTTTCGCAAAATAACGGAAGAACAGCCTATCCCCGTAGGCAAGGGCCTTCCAGGTCAAGTATTAGCCACAACTAATGCTGTATGGATTAGCGATGTGCTTCAAGATACAAACTCTGTAAAATTCCTCAGAGCACATATCGCTCCAGAAGCTGGCATTCGCGCTGGCTTTGCTTTTCCGATTCTTGTCGGCACTCAAGGCGTTGGCGTGCTGGAATTTTTCTCGATGGAGCCAGTCGAGCCGGATGAAGATCTCTTAGCCATCCTTGTTCCCATCGGGTCTCAACTCGGTAGAGTTGTAGAGCGCGTGCGCGCAGAAGCCGCCTTACGACAAAGCGAAGAACGATTCCGTTCCGTTACAGAGTCGGCTAATGAGGCGATTATCTCTGCTGATAGCCAGAGCCGGATCATCGCCTGGAATAAAGGTGCTGAAAATATCTTTGGTTATACCGCAGACGAAATACTGGGCCAGTCCTTAACCAAACTCATGCCTGAACGTTATCATGCGGCGCACTGCGCTGGTGTGACTCGCTTTCAAGCCACAGGTGAAGCGCGCGTTATTGGCACCACGGTTGAATTGGAAGGTTTGCGCAAGGATGGCAATGAATTTCCCTTGCAGCTTTCCGTTTCCACCTGGCAGGTGAATGGGGAAAGTTTTTACAGCGGCATTATTAGCGACATCACAACGCGCAAGCAAGCGGCAGAGGCCCTCGAACGGCAGGCCCAAGAACTGGTTCGCTCGAATACCGAACTGGAGCAATTTGCCTATGTCGCTTCGCATGACTTGCAGGAGCCACTGCGCATGGTCGGCAGCTACACTCAATTGTTATCTAAACGCTACAAAGGCAAGTTAGATGCGGATGCCGATGAGTTCATTAATTACGCCGTAGATGGCGCAACCCGGATGCAGCGTCTCATTAACGACCTGCTGGCTTACTCGCGCGTCGGCACCAAGGGCAAAGAACTCAAGCCAACCGATTGCCAAGCGGTGTTAAATCGCGCTATCAACAATTTACAGGGGGCCATTGCGGATAATGGAGCCACTGTTACCCATGAGTCTTTACCCACTGTCATGGGGGATGAAGTACAACTGGGACAACTCTTCCAAAACTTGATCGGTAATGCCATCAAATTTCATGGGGAGGCACCGCCGGAGGTTCATATTCAGGCACGAATTGACGAGAATGATGCGGAGAAATGGCTTTTCACGGTGCGTGATAATGGCATCGGCATTGATCCTCAATATGGTGAGCGCATCTTTGTCATCTTTCAGCGATTGCATAGCAAAACTGACTATCCCGGCACCGGCATCGGCCTGGCCATTTGCAAGAAAATTGTCGAGCGGCATGGCGGCAGTATTTGGATTGAATCCACCGTCGGGCAAGGGACTACATTCTTCTTTACGCTACTGGCCGCCCCAACTCCTGCGGAATCGGATATAATGGATGCAGACAAAAGACAACCATCAACTGAGCCATTGGCTAGAGGCATTATCTAATTGAGGTATACCGAGACTGTTAAATGGTTAGCGGTACCAAAACGATTAAACGGTTAAGTGCAACAAAAATTAACTATGGATACAAACTCGCTTGTTGGTTTACCGCTGGAAATCTTATTAGTAGAAGATAACCCGGGCGATGTGCGCCTGACCAAAGAAGCCTTGCGCGAAGGTAAGGTGCTGCACAATTTAAGTGTAGCCGAGGATGGCGTCGAAGCGATGTCCTTCTTGCATCGAGAAGGTCAGTATAGTGACGCGCCCATCCCCGACTTAATCTTGCTTGATCTCAACTTACCTCGTAAAGATGGGCGTGAGGTGCTTGCTGAAGTCAAAGAGGACGCTGCTTTGAAGCGCATTCCGGTGGTAGTATTAACCACTTCTGAAGCTGAGCAGGACATCTTGAAAACTTATGATCTTCACGCCAATTGCTATATCACCAAGCCAGTAGATTTAGATCAATTCATCACCATTGTTCACTCTATTGAGAACTTCTGGCTGACCGTCGTAAAACTTCCGCCACACGAGCAGGCATAATACCAGATGCCTTATAATTTATCCCCTAAAATCCACCCTTTGTAATTTCGTCCCTTTTTATGGAACAATAATCACAGAAATTTTTGACCCAAATGGAAACCTTGACAAGAGATAAATGTCATGTTGCACATCGGCAAAGCTGCGATTCTTTATTTGTCCATAAAAATTAGTGCGTTGTTGGAGCAGGCACTGAACAATCATTGAACAGATATTGAGCACACTTTGCCATTGCAGATACACCCGTTCGTTGCGCAAACTTTGTAGGGCTGCCGCAAACCGCCACATTCATCGTAAAGCTGTTCTTGTCATCATTGTAGCCATTTCGTCGCAAATACTATTAAAGGACGGGCGAACGGCCTTATGACCAATCAGCCAATAAGCATACTCTTAGTTGAAGACAACCCTGCTGATGCAGGATTACTCCGTGAGGCGTTACGAGACGTTGAGACAACCCAGTTTGCACTGCATCATGTGGAGCGTTTAGACACCGCTCTACAATATTTAGAAACCAATCCTGCCGATATTGTCCTCTTAGATTTGTCGCTGCCAGACGCGCACGGTATGGACAGCGTGCGCCGCACCCATACCGCCGTTCCCCATATGCCTATCGTAGTACTGACTGGCAATAATGATGAGGAGATTGCACTGCAAGCTGTACAAATGGGTGCCCAAGATTATTTAATCAAGGGCCAGGTAGATGGCAATTTGCTCACGCGGGCGATTCGCTATGCGATTGAACGCAAGCAAACCTTGCAGACCTTGGCTGAATCCGAACGCAAACTGCGGCTCTTAGCCGCGAATATGAAAGATACCGTATTCGCCTATGATATGAACTCCCAGGTTCAGTATGTGAATCCGGCCTTTGAAAAATTGACAGGCTACACCACCGCAGAACTTTACCAACGCAACTTTATTAATTTTATTCATCCCGAAGATGAACCTGTGCTGCGACAGTTATGGCAAGATGCGCTTAAGGGGCAGGGCTTTGAGGATGTCGAGCACCGTATTATCACCAGGGACGAACAGACCAAGTGGTGTGCGACTTCGTGCAGTCCGGCCTTTGATGAAGCGGGACAGCAGGTTGGCATTCAAGGGCGCAGTGTTGATATTACCGAGCGGAAGCGGGCCGAGCTTGATTTGGTTGAAAGTGAGCAATGCTTTCGCTCCACGTTGAGCGCCATGCAGGAAGGTTTGCTGATCACTGATCCCGAAGGCCGTATAACCCTCTGCAATGACAGTGCATCACGTATTTTGGGTTTAACCCGAAATCAAATTATTGGGCATAAGATTACGGAACTTGGCTTAGATGTAATTAGTGAAGATGGCTCTCCACTACCGGTGGAACAATATCCGCTCGTGCTGTCATTAAGCCTGGGGCAACCTCAACATTGCGTTGTTGTTGGTATCAGAAAGGCCGCTAGTGCCTTAACCTGGCTCTCCATCAGTAGCACACCTTTAGTGCGCCCCCGTGAAGTAAAACCCTATAGCGCGATAGCCACCTTTACCGACATCACAGAACAACGTTCCCAGACTTAGCGTCTCGCAACAAAGCAGGAATTACATAAGATGAGTAGCGAACCCAGCACACCCGGCAAACACGAGGTTATCCGTCTACTTTCAGTAGAGGATAATCCGGGTGATGCTCGTTTGCTGCGTGCCTACTTAGCGGATGCGGGGGCGACTCAGTTTGAATTTCTGTGTGTCGAGCGTTTAGCCGAAGCCTTGGAGCGTGTGGCCAATGAAGCTATAGATGTGCTGTTAGTAGACCTCTCTTTGCCCGATGGCCACGGCTTAGATAATGTCCGCCGCTTGCGGGCTATAGCAGCGCATGTTCCCATCATCGTGCTAACGGGCAATGACGACGAGAGTTTAGCCGTTGAAGCCCTCCAGGCAGGTGCCCAAGATTATATTGTTAAAGGCGATCTCGATAGTAAATTATTGGTGCGTTCCATTCGCTACGCAATGGAACGCACTCAAGTCTTGCAAGAACTCAGCGAAAGCGAAGAACGTTTCCGTTCCGCTATTAGCGCGATGCAGGAAGGACTCATCCTTATTGACGCGGAAACAACAATTCTTTTATTTAATCGCAGTGCAGCGCAAATTTTAGGCGTCTCTGCCGAGCAGATGATTGGACGTAAAACTAAGGATATAGACTGGCGGGTAATCCAGGAAGACGGCTCGGATTTACCCCATGAAGAATACCTGATGCACGTAGCACTGCGCACTGGTCAAACCGCAGATGACATGATATGCGGAGTTTATAGACCAGACGGGGAATTAATATGGTTGCTGGTGAATGCGACGCCTCTTTTCCGGCCCGGCGACGATAAACCTTATGGCGTGGTAACAACCTTTAGTGACATTACCGAACGCCGCAATTACGAGCAACAATTAAAAGCGCAAATGCTGCTGTTGGATGAAGCCAGGCATGATTCGGAGCTGCAACAGAAAGCACTCCGCGATGCTAATGAAAAATTAGAACGCCTGGCGACTACCGATGGACTTACCGACTTAAAGAATCATCGCGCCTTTCAAGAGAGACTACAAACTGAGTTCCGCCGCGCCCAACGCTATAACATTCCGCTCTCGCTGCTGATGTTGGATGTTGATAAATTCAAAGCTTATAACGATACTTTTGGCCACCCGGCTGGCGATGGCGTGTTGCAACAAGTGGCCCAACTGCTTCTGGAAAATATCCGTGATACCGACTTTGTGGCCCGTTATGGCGGCGAAGAATTTGTCGTCCTCCTGCCAAATACCGATTATCCTTATGCCAACTTCTTAGCCGAACGGTTGCGAATTGCAATTGAAGAAGCCACCTGGCAGGGCGCACCAGTTACGGCCAGTTTTGGTATCGCCACCCTGACGCCCCAGTTAAATAATAGTGCCGCTTTGATTGCCGCTGCGGATAAAGCTCTTTATTATTCTAAAGCGAACGGGCGCAACCGGGTGACTCATATCCAGGAAGTTGGAGTACCAATAGCTTCAGCACAATGATGGAGATGCACCTGCTTACAGCATGAAGAAATTCGCTCTATCAGCAGCGGGCAATCAATATTGGGCAATCAATCGGTTTATATTCGTTAAACACTTGTCTAATGTGGTATAAATAAATTGCGTAACGCGAATCTACGATTATGAGCTTTGGACAACGTTTAAGACAATTACGACTGGAGAATCAGATTAACCAGCGCGATCTCGCGGCCAAGGTAGGGATTGATTTCACCTATCTCAGCAAGATTGAGAATGAGAGGATGCCGCCTCCGGCAGCGGATACGATTGTCAAAATCGCCCGCGCCTTAAAGGCCAGCACAGACGAGCTTTTATTGTTAGCTCATAAAGTGCCCCGCGATATTCAGCCCGTGATTACCAGGTCTCCGGCACTGCCCGCTTTTCTCCGTTCCATTAGCGATTTAAGCGAAGCGGAGTTGCAAGAACTGAGTTCATATGCCCAGAAAGTGCGGGCACGGCGTAAGTAGTTTCCGCTTCAGTTGCACCTTAGCACGTAGTGGCTTTGAGCCTATCCTGGCTCTCAGCGCGGGCTTGGCGGCTTAACCTTCTATTCATCAGCCCGTAACCTTATCCTCATGAAACCCATCTGGCGACGACAACAAGTTGAAGATTTGGCCTTAATCACGCTGTTGGATTTTCGGCGTCAAACTGGGTTGCCGCTTACTCCTCCCCTAGATGTGGACTTAGTCGGAGAAATTACCTGTCGCTTGCAATGGGATTGGGATGTTCTGCAAGAACCACCAGGCACCTTGATCTGGGCGGCACTGTTCCCGGAAGAGCGGTCGGTGGTGCTGAACGAAGCGCATAAAGATAGATTTGCTGAAAAAAGTGGTTTAGAACGTTTCACCAAAGGCCACGAGATTGGGCACTGGATTCTGCACGTTAAGGAGAAAGGCGACCTCGACCCGGCACATGCCACGCCACAGCAACAGATTTTCTGTCGTGGCGGCGAAACCCACGCGGTTAACTGGGTTGAGAAACATGCCGATTGGTTTGCAGGCGCGCTACTGATGCCCGCCAGCGTCTTCGTGCCCATTGCCGAGCAATATGACTTAGCCGAATGGAAATCGCTTTATGAGCTAGCAAAGTTATTCGATGTCACAATTTCGGCCTTGTGTGTGCGTCTGGCGCACCTGGGACTGAGCTATGTAGACGAGAACGGCCACCTTCAGGCCCCACCCGTAGTTTCGGCCCAGGCGCATAACAATAACTCGCACCATTCACCCTTGCCACACCATTGCTTGCCGCGTCGCAAGGCTGCCCCTCAACAAGCCCGCAGACACCCTACACCCATACCTGTTGCAACGACCACCAAGACGAATAGAGAAAGTGTGAACCCCCGATGAGGGCTTCACGGCGCTCATCTCACGCCTCTCAGGTTGCACCCGCAGAGCAGGTTCTTGTCGCCCTGATGAACAATAAGCGTGATCTGGCTATTGCCCGTGAACAGCATTGGTATCGCATTCCAGTGCGGACTGCACCACGGGGGATCGAAGCCCAACACCTTGCTTTCTACCAGACCAAAGCGTTTGGCGAAGAAAAGTGGGCCATCCGCTACTGGGCCGAAGTCAAGGCGCGGCGCATTGTCACACGGGCCGAACTACTACCAGAAGAACCCAATCACCCTCGCGCCAACAAGGAATATTACAAGTTGGAATTAGGCGAGTTACAGACCCTCTCCCAACCCATTATCAGCCGCCGGGGACGCCGCATTCTCTTCATCCCCACCACGTTAACCAAATTTCAGCGTGCCCAGGAAATTAACGACCTCTTCAATGAAAGTCCCCTGGAAGATGACCTGTGGGAAGCCTTCAAGCAAGAGCGCATTGAAGCCGAGCGGCAACTGTGCCTGGCCATGAACCGAGTGCGCTATTGTTTGGATTTTGCGCTCTTTTGCAACCGGGGCCAGATTGATATTGAATGCAATGGTGAAAGCTGGCACGCTTCACCCAAACAAATTGCAGCCGATGATAAGCGCGACGACCTGCTGGCGACCAATGGCTGGTCGGTGCTGCGCTTTAGCAACCGCGCGTTGCGTGATGCCCTGCCCGCCTGTTTGAATCTCGTGCGCCAAACGATTACGCAAAGTGGCGGATTACAGCCTCTAACGGGTGCGCTGCCAACCTTTATTCATGAGCGTTGAACCGAGCATCACCTTAGTTCAAGGTGGCCTGGCATCGGATTCTTCATCTTATCTGCCCTAACTTCAGCAGCATTTTAGCGAATTTTACACAAATTTATGAAAAATCTTGGCCTTTGAGTTGCAGTTGAAACTCAACTCAATAAACTAAAGCTGTCAGTGAAATCTTTAGAGGAGAGTTAGCCTGCTGTAACACAACGAGGGAGGAGCAACGCCAGAACATCGCCGCCATGCAACGAAGCTGCATTCCAGACACGATTCACTGGAGAATTGAGTTTCTCGCGGGCAAAGCGTGCCGCGACTGCGGGCACGCCATTGACGGCGACATGCTGCGCGAGCATCTCGACAACATCCTGCGCCAGATACAGGCGCAGGGCTTGCGTATCAAGCGGGCCGCGCTCCACTTCGAGCTTCAGCAACTCTGCCACAAATGCCACTCGCGCTGGCACCACGACCGTGCCGCAGGCACCAGAGATCGTTATCTGGAAGAGTTAGCCCAACGCCGACGCGAGCAACTTCGTGAGTATTTCGGTAACAGTCGCGCCCACATCGTAGGCAATCCGAATCTGCGCGAGCCACAAATTAATTCTTATCGTGCTATCCAGGAGTATTTCAGCCGGGGCGAAATCAGAAGCCATCCGGTGCCCCTGCATAAACCGGATACGCCCCGCGCTCCCCTGCCCGCCATTGTAGAAATCCCCACTGGCTGTGGCAAGACCGGTATCATCTGCACCGCGCCGTTTGGCGTCAGCCAGGGCCGCGTGCTGATTATCACGCCCAACCTGGTCATTAAGCGCAGTGTCGTAAAATCTTTAGCTCCACTGAACGCCGATAATGTGCTCAGCCCCGATAACTTTTATCTCAAGTGCAACATCTTCACTGACCCGCACGATCTACCCAAGTTCGTCGTCTTAGAACGCGGGCAAGTCAATCGGGAAGACTTGCTGCGTGCCGATGTGGTGGTCACTAATATTCAACAAATCCAGGGCTGGCTGTCGCCGGATAATCCGCAATTTGAAAGCGACTTCTTCGACATGATTATCGTGGACGAAGCGCACCATGAACCCGCCGACTCGTGGCAACGGGTGAATGAATCGTTTCCCACCGCCAAAAAGGTCTATCTCACGGCCACGCCTTTTCGGGCCGACAGCAAATTCATTGTTGGCAGCACCATTTATCGCTACCGCCTAGCCCAGGCGATTGCCAATGGCTATGTGAAGAATATCGTCAAGGTGGATGCTATCGCGGCGAAGATGACCTTTACCATCCACGGCGAAGTGCGCGAGTTCACCTGTGAAGAAATTCTGGCGATGCGCGAGGAACTCTGGTTTTCCAAAGGGGTTGCGCTTTCAGAAGTCTGCAATCGCACCATCATAGACCGCAGCATCGCTATCTGGAAGCGCAAACGACAAAGCGGAGTGAGGCATCAAATCATCGGTGCAGCGTGCTCGATTCAGCACGCCGAACAACTGGTCGAGCTTTATAATGAGCGTGGCGTCCGCACCACCCACGTCGCCAGTGAAGGCATGAACCTGGAAGAACGCGCGGCGCGCATCGCCGACTATGAAAAGGGCATCTACGATTGTATTATCCACGTCGGCATCTTAGGTGAGGGCTATGATAATCCCAACATCTCTATTGCCGCCATCTTTCGTCCTTATCGTTCTCTATCACCATATGCCCAATTTGTAGGCCGCGCCATGCGCTGGATTCGAGGCGGTAAAACCGTGGAAGATAATCTCGCCCATGTGGTCTCGCATGTGGGACTCAATCTCAATTTCCTATGGGAATATTTCAAACACGAAAGCCGCGATGCCGCCGTGCTATCTTATCTCGATCAACTCTTTTTCAACCATGACTCCAATGGCATGGGCTTCGACCAGGAAATCGCCGAAGTAGACATGGAGTTCGATCCTGAACTGACCACTGAAGTGACCGATGAAGAGATTGAAGGCTACGACGTGGACTCTTTCTTGCCCGTGGAAGGCTTAGATCTGAGTTATCTTGGCCCCACCACGCGCCGCGTAGATGTCTTTGTCGCCACCATGAATGGTCAGGGTTTCCGCACCTACGGCCAGACCCATGAGAAAGCGCGCAAGCAACGCAGCTTACAAGAACAAACGCGCAGTGGGCATGGGGGTGGCAGCCATCAACCTGCACCTCCCAAACTGACTAACCGCTTACGCGAGCAAACTCTGCCCCTGCCCTTCAATCGCCCCGATATGGAGCGCAAGCAATATCGTATCTGGCTCAACAAAGACGTGCAACGCGCCGCAGGTACAATTCTCTTTGCGCTCAACATCGCCACCGACGCCAGCCTGATTAAGCTTATCGGCGACGGTGACGAGAACAACAATTATGAAGCCGTCGTCAGCCGCCTGCACCGCGAGATCAACACCTTAATGAACAAAGACGCCAGCCAATCCAAACGCAATGACTGGACTTTAGACGAACTCCAGGAAGCCCGCAACCTCGTTTCCAAAGCCCGCTCTGCCATAGCCCAGGAGATTAAACGAAAGATACAAGAACGAGAGCAGTTCAAGCTGCCGTTTGAGTTTTGATTCAGTCACTGTAAAATAAAAACAAATTAGATTAATTAAAAGACATTATGGAACTTCAGAAATCACGTCAGAGAATCAGCGTGTTAATGTCAATGTTTTTTGCGCAAGTAGAAGGTGCTAAAGCAATGGGAGAAAACGACATTAGCCATATTGCGGAAACCATGCTAATCCCTATATTTAACGAAATTTATGGATATAAAAACTTAAAGAATTTGAATTTCTCAGAAAAATCTAATTATCCAAGTGTTGATCTAGGGGATGAGGTGTCAAGAGTTGCAATACAGGTTACTGCAACATCAAACAATGAGAAGATTAAGGATACGCTCCGAAAATTCGTTAAATATAAGCTCTACGAAAAATATGACCGTGTGATTATTTACATCCTGACGAAAAAAGAGAACTCATATTCAGGGCGAGGATATAAAAGCATCATTAAAGGGTGTTTGCAATTTGACAAAGATAAGGATATTCAGGACTATACGGACATCCTTAAAGTGATAAGCTCGTTACAACTTGATGAAGTTAGAAAAATTGAACGCATCTTGGAAAAGAACTTTGGTAATCCTAACGCATCTTACAAGGTTTATAGCGGGCGCGAAGTAGCAGACCGGGTCGAGGAACTACTGCACGATTATACATACCTATTTGTAGGACGAGAAACTGAATTAGAAACTATAGATAAATTTCTATTAGAAAACGGCAGTGGAATACTAACTGTCACTGGCAAAGCAGGCTTTGGAAAAACAGCTCTGTTAGCAAATTGGATAAAGCACAGCCGCAAAAAAGACTTATTTGTAGCCTACCATTTTTTCAATCAGCGATATGAAGTCACGCGTTCAACCACTAATGGTTATCGTAATTTGCTCAACCAAGTATTCACGTATTATGACCTCGCCCCCGAAACTATTTCTATTGAAGACAGAAATTTGCACGAAGTACTGTATGGAATCCTGCAAGAACGGGGAGCACGGCCTGCTAAACCGCTGGTTATAGTTATTGATGGTTTGGATGAAGCAGAACAAATCCTCCTACCTTTTCAAGTTTCCTGGCCCAAAGGAATTTACGTTATTGTTTCGGCTCGCGCAGATGGAGAAGAGAATCCTATCTATTTAGCAGATTGGTCTAAGAAAACAAAGCCATTACACCTAGAGAATTTGGCTTCTCCTGCAATTGCAGAATATCTATCACATGTAGGTAATGGTGAATTAATAGAGTTAGCAAAAGATGACCAGTTTATTGAGAAAGTAGAGCGTAATACACAAGGCTTTCCTTTATATCTGCGATTTTTGTCTGAGGAGTTAATTAACACAGCACAGTCAGGGCAGGATGTTCTAGAAGTTCTTGCGAAAACGCCTAAAGAGTTTAGAGGTTATGTCAAACATCAATTTGGCCAGTTAGCCAAGGATGGGGGTGTAAAACGCAATAAGAAACTGAGGAAACTATTCTCTTTACTTACCGTAGCGTTAGGCAGTCTCACTTCAAACGAGATAACACAACTCACCGGTTTAGATGTTTGGGAACTTCAAGACCTGCCTTGGCAAGTCACCAGATGGTTTTCTATTCAGCACCCAGAAAATGCGCCAAGTCTCTATACGTTTTCACATCCTCTATTGGCGCGTGAATTTGCGAACATATTAGAGCAGGATGGACAATCAGCACAAGATATTTTATTAAGGTTTTGCCGCAGTTGGTCAAAGCACAATAGCCCTTATGCCTTACAGTATTATGTTCCTCATCTTGCAGAGATCAATGAGTTTGATGAACTGTTTACGGTAGCATCAAATACTGAATTTCGACAGGCGCAAGAGCAACATCTACCAAATGATCCCGGACTCCCCTTGAGAACAACACGAACAGCCTTGTTAAATGCAATTACGGCTGATGACCCGATAGCAATGGCAGAATTTACCCTTGATCATGCCCGACAAGTTAAGACTATAACGGAGCAATCGCCACTTGAAACCTTGCGAGCAGGGTACCTTGAGAGGGCGTGGAAATTAGCAGAGATAGGAGAGCAGAAGAGTCGCATTCTGTGGTATCTATTGCTAATTTGGGAATTAGTAGACGAGGGACGATTAGCAGATGCAGAAGCCACACTAAAACTCATATATGAAGTTGAACCACTACGCTTATCTGGTTGGCAAGGAGAGTACGCCGCATTCCTCTTAAAGAAGGTTGCAGATTATAATCAAGACCACGCAATCATTTTAAGCTTAGGACTTCTAGAAGAAGATGACTTAATATCTTTAGCACTGTATTTTGCAAGCGATGGTCAAATCTCTTTAGCATTAATGTTAGCAGCTTCTCCAGATGAAGACTGGCATCAGATTAACGCATTTTGCAGAATAGCTACGACATCTGTAAGGAGCAATTATATCAACAACGCGCAAATGGCATTTCAATGCGCCATTGCTATTGCCCTGGATATTAAAGATACGCGCGAGCAATCGAAATTCATTGCTGATATTGCAAAGTCACAGGTGGAAGTGAACTTGATTGAGGATGCTCTGGTATTAGCAGAGCACACTTCATATTTAATAGATTACATCGAGGTGATGTCCAGCTTAGTCCCAGCAATGATAACGAATGAGGATAAGCATAAAGCTCAGTCAATTATCAGTAGCGTTATAGAAATGGTCAAACAGGTAACAAATGTTAACGAGAGAACATGGCTGCTACATAAGATAGGTAGGATACAAGCAGCGGCAGGATTTCTTAACGAAGCAACGGCTTTGCTCGATAGTATTACCGATACAGAATTATCCGAGATGGTTTTGCTGGACATTGTAAAAAACCTTGCTTCATCCAGTGATATTAATAAAGCTTTACATCTACTTAATACTATTCTCAATACAAGCAACAAAATAGACGGCTTATGTGCAGTGGCGCTGGCGCAAACACATGCAGGTGCAGATAAAATTGCACAGCAAACTTTCGCAGAGGCATTGTCAATGGCAATGCAAATTAAAGGGGCACTAGATCGCGCATTAGAGTTAGAAGGCATTTCTTTAGCACAGGCAGAGGCTGGTTACATTCAGGCTGCTGTAGCCACTGCAAAATTAATTCCCTCAGAACATGGCTTTGATGATGTTAAGGACGAAGCTGTAGGACTGATTGCCTTAGGCCAAGCACGGATGGGCGACATTATTGGTGCTCTGCAGCTACTTCGTGATAAAACCGGCTTAAATACTCGGGAATTATCTCAAATAGCTAAAATTCATGCCCAAAGTGGGAACATAGAACAGGCACTATGGTTAGCTGGCATAATCATGAACCGCAACATTTTTAATGGAGCCGATGCCCTATTAACCATAGCTAAGGTTCAAATAACACAAGGTCATTCAACAGAAGCACGTTCCAATTTAGCGGTAGCTTTAACTACGAAAAAATTTGAATATTTGTGGTGGAGGGTATTAGCGGAATCATTATCAGATATAGCAAAAATTCAAATAGACTGTGGCCACATTGATGAAGCAAGGACAACATTATCAAATGCATCTATGATAGCAAAGATGATTCGAGTTTCACCTAATTGGCTTTTAGATTTTAGTTTAGAAAAGATCACTCAACTGCAATTGCAAATTGGGCATTATGATGATGCAATGGAAACAGCATTGGCCCTGGACGATGAGCATTGGAAGGCATCATGCATCGAAATGGTTAATAGAGCAAAAAACCAAGTCCACTATTTAAACCAAAAACCACATACAGTGAAACACCCAATTCTCAACGGAAAAGAGAAAACGCAAATACAAGCTAACCCGCCAACCTTAATAGAACTGTTGACAGAAGCAAGAGGTAAGCAAAGTCTATCTGAACGCATTGAAGATTTATGCACAGTTGCAGTTCTAACTGCTAACTGTAGCGACATTGATAATGCACAGGTAATATTTGATGAAGCATTGATGGCGACTCGTCAGATAGAAGATGAAGATACACGTAATGCGTTATTTGAAGAAATTTCAAATGCCCAAGCCAGAGCAGGATTAATAGAAGAGGCATTAAGAACAGCCAAAGAGTCCGATGATTACTCTGCTGCGTTGAAGTCTATAGTTGAGGGTTTACTTGAAGCTGATTTGCTTGATGAGGCATTAAGAATCGCTACTACAATTCCTCATGAGTTGATCCGAGGTCAGATATTATCGAAAGTTGCAATAGCATTCGCCAAGAAAGCTAACATGGCCACAGCAAAAAAGATTATAGATGATCTAATTGCATCAATCCAAGAAGATAATTCTGAGGGATGGAATACGGATATTTTAGTAGCAGTAGCAAAGGCACAGGCAACTGTAGGCTTTGGATCTCAAGCCGTGCAAACGATTCAGATGATTACAAGAGATCATGACAAGCACTTGCCCGAAGTTGCCTCTCTTCTTACTGAGAAGGGGGACAAGGACAACTTCAAGCGTTTATTGCTTGCATGTGCTTACTATGATGCAGCTTCATACAACATATGTAGTAGCATAGCAAAGTTATACCCCGAAAGAGCAAGCACTATAGCCAACATAGTACTTAGTTATTCAAGGCAAGATATAGAGGCTCACATGGCATGACAAACAACTTATCGTGTCAATAGACAAGTTCCTGGAGCACCACAACGGACATATAAAAGCTGTCAGGGAGTTGAACCCGGTGAGCAATAAAGATATTGGTGTCGAAAGTGACTTTAGGCATTAGCCTTCATGCCGCCGCTGCGAGATCAAGTCCCAGGCGCGCATCATAGACTTATTGGCCTTTGCCAAGTGCTCGTTCGTTGTTGACTGCGCTTGAGAAGTTGGCGTTGATGAAGATGAATTTCTGTTGTCACCATTACTGTGATGACTTAGCTTTGCAGAAGATGTACGTGGTTTTGCGACTTTATCCTTGAGGTTAGTTTTTGCTGGCATCATTTATTACCTCTTAATAAGAGTATAAAGCAATTGTCAAAAAGCAACACACTATGTTCCACGACCAAGCAAAGCATACAGCAAATCTTTATCTAAAATAAAACCTTACGCTTGTAATCCAGACGTGGTGGCTGGTTTAGGCACAACTTTCCAATTGACACTGAACGAATACCAGTGTGCGCCGAAGTTCATAACGTCGTCGAGATAGAGGATGGCCTCGTAGTTGTTCTCTGGCGTCGGGGTTTGTTGCACGGTCACGGGGCCGCCAGCGCGCAGCACATCAATCCTCATTTGCACCATATTTCCGGCATCTGCGCCCGTCGTCAATAAAGGCGGGTCTAGCTTGTCATATTTACTACTGATATTGCCCGTCCAATCAGGTATCCACTCTTCCAGATTGACCAAAGTTGGCAGATTGCCGTTACCATATTTGCCGGGGAAGGCGAAGTCATGATGGACATACCAGAGTTTGTCGCCCTGGATATGCACCTCATCGCTGCCATCTATTAAAGTATTAAGGGTCAAGGTGGCCGTTTTGTCTTTTTCGCTGAAGCTCTTTAATCGGTTCTGATACGCTTGCTCCTCGGCATCGGCCCGTTGCGCTTCAGTTGCCTGGGGCGATATGGCCACTAACACTGTTTTTCCGGCGCTGCCTGCCTTGTTAATAGCGTCAATTTCGCCCGCCGAGAGTGCCCGCCGATAAACGCTGACTTCATCCAGAACACCATCAAACAGGGTGTTGCCGCCATCAACGGCAGGGTGCCGTCCCAACCATAGATCAAGCCTTGTATTAGGCTTAAAAACGTCCATCAATTGCAACGCCACGGGTCTGGCATTGTAGTAGAGAATGGCCTCACCCATTGTCATATCATAAGTCAGGGCAATGTGCTGAAAGGTATTGGGCCGCACAACCCCGGCTCCCGTAACCAGGACATGAGAGCCGCCATTGGCATCTTTGACATCCGCCCCTAAAATCGCTAATCCTGGTTTCTTGGCAGGCTCTATCCAGAGATAGACTCCCGACTGTTCGCCACCACTCCACCCCAAAATCGGCTGCTTTTGTGAGACATCCACCGGATTGATCCACAACTCCACCGTTAACCCATCCTTAGCCTCGATCTCTTCATTGGTGGCAATGATTTTCGCATAGCTCTTGAGGCCATCAAAGTGAAATCCCTGCCCCACCTTGCCCGGCGCATAATCGGCCCCATTATAAAGCCGCGCTTTGTTATGCCCCATGCTATCAGCCACGTCACCATCACCCATCCACCATCCCGCCAGTCCTGCGGAAACCGGTGCGCTATAAAAAGTTTCTATCTGTCCGGGTAAGGGAGGCGGTGCCGCCAATGCCGCATCACTCGCAGACCAGATACAAGCTACTATGATAATGCTGAATGCGTGTCTGAATTTGCTCATAAAATGAGACGTGATTGGGTATTGATGCATTGCTTGGCCCTTGGATTAACTTAGCGCGCAACTGCACCGCGCCATTGGTCGGAGTAAAGACCGATTTCCTCGACCGGGATCGGGCGAAAACCTATTGTCTGGGCAAGCGACGCTCCCGGCTTAAGACGAAAATCTCCTCTAACGGCATCCACAAAACCAGGGTCGCGCTCGAACACGCCATTGGCGAGTTGCTCCAGGGTTTCGCGGTTGCCGTTAAAGTCGCGCACGCACTTGTAAAACACGTTGCGCCAGACATGATTGACCGCCGGTTCGTCCAGCATAGTAGCGATGAGGGGATAACGCTTCACATACAAGTCATTGGTGTAAACCCCTGGTATCTTTTCTCCGGCGCGCAGTTGCTTCCACACGTTGTTGTTGGGGTAGTAACCACCGCTGATGCCTTGCGCGCATTCGACGAACAGGTTGTTATCCATGATGTTGTCGCGGCCTGAGTTCATCTGCACGCCGCCGAAGTTACCGCCCGCCGCACGGTAGAAAATGTTGCCATACACCAGCATTCCACTGATGGCATCATCAAATCGAATCGCCGCTTGACCTGCTGGCCCATGCACCACTTGCTTGGCCGGAGGGATGCCAATGCGCTCAAAAAGGTTGTGCCGAAATACCACCCCACGATATGTGGGGTTGGCAAACAATTCCATCGCGCCCTGATCGTCCGATTCCAGAACCGCATCGTGGACTTCGTTATATTCAATAAGATGGTCGTTGCCCTCGATCCGCATTACGCTGCTCGGCGAGTCGTAGAAGAGGTTGTGCGTCACATGATTACCCACACCTTCAAGTTGAATGCCCGGCGTATAGGTGCGGTCAATGCGTCCAAAGTTATGAATGCGGCAGTTGGCGACGACATGGCCGCCGGGCGTAAGCGTGGCACGGTCGCCACCGATGACCTCCGTGGCCCGCCGTCCGATGGTATGCACGTCGCAACTGAGCAGCATGTCCCGCGACCCGCCTAAAATGCTAATGCCATTGCCCGCCATGCGCTTAACGGTGCAGCCTGCCAACAGGCAATTGTTAGAGTCTTTTAAGACAATGCCATCGCCGCGAGCCAGATCAAAGACCAAGCCTTCAAAGCGCACGTTGGAAAGGCCCGTCCCGGTAATCATGGGCTGGCTCAGCAGAGACAGTTCAACCGTCGCTTTGGACAAATCGCCAGGGGGATACAAATAAAGGATGCCAGTGTCGCGGTCGAGATACCATTCGCCGGGACGGTCAATCTCTTCCAGCAGATTGAAGACATAATACATGATGCCCTGCTCATTACTCATGCCACCGCCGTAATCGTAAGCTTGTGCAGTCGTGATGGTTTTGGCCGCCGTGTCTATTTTGGCAATCTTGGCGGTCGCGTCGGCCCAGAGGAAATGAAAATAGCCAAATATCCAGGCGTCTTTGGCCCCTGTCCAACGGGCGGGCCGCTCATCATCGTAAGCCAACACCGATGGTTTGCCTTCTGCTTTCGAGCCGGGTTCAACCAGTTTGGTGGGCTTGACAAAACCTTCATTGGGCCAACGCGCCAGGGTCATCGGCTGCTGATTGACATAAAGCTCCAAGGTTGGCGGCGACGGCGGCTGGCCGAAGCCGCGCACCGCTAACGCGCCATAATCGGTAAGGCCGTGCGCTTTCAAATCAAGTTGCAACACTTTACCACGCGCCTCAAGGGGCAAACGCGCTAAAATCGCTGGATCGGTGACGGGGGTAAAGCCGGATAAACGCACCCCGCCATAAAGCGTTGCTGTGCCGGGTTGCTGGGCGCGATACACCACTGGTGCCGTCGCGGTGCCGCTGTCTCTGCCATCCAAGGCAAGGGTTTGCGTGACAGGATATTCGCCAGGGGCCAAGATAATTTCTACGCCGCCATCGGCATAGATGGGTCGCGCCCGGTCACGCGCCTGGATGAGCGAAGCTAAAGGCTGCTTTTCGGTGCCGGGATTGGCATCGCTGCCACTGGGTGCTACGAAAAGGCGGTGGCGCAGTTTCGGTCTGGGTGGCGTCGTTACCCGCGTGGCAGCGGGATCGCGCGGCGGCAAACCGCGAGCCGCACGACTTAGCTCGTGAGCTAAGTCGGCGGCTTCGTCACGATGCACCGCAGGATAATCTGCCATAGCCGCGATTTTTTCGTATTCGGTTCTGGCCTGCGTCGGTTGTCCTTGGGCAACGTAGCTTTGCGCAATCCGTAAATGCGCGTAGCTGCGATAATGCGCCGGAGCGTGGGAGTTGGTGACAATAGCTATCAGGCGCTGGCGTGCAGCGGTGAAATCCTTTTTAGCCCAGGCTGCATTGGCATCGCTAAAGCCTTGCTGCATCGCTTCTAAAGCGTCAGCGGCGGCTTCGGCAGCAGTCGGCACCACGTTAAAAGCGGTTTTCAAGGGCGCGACCAGGGCATTCACTTCGCTCTTGCTCAGGGCACGGTTATACAGGCGCACTTCGTCGGCGGCTCCCCAGTAATTTTGCCAGCCATTGCCAAGCGTAAATTCCCCGTTGACACTTAGATCAGCGTCAAACTCCGGCGGCAATTTTTGCTCACCACGCAGCCGACCATTGATGTAAATACTGATAAGCCTGGACGGACGGTCGCAGACCACAGCGACATGCGCCCATTGGTTCAAGGTTAGCCCCGTTGAAGATGTAACCCCAGTCGAAATTTTCTTGCCTGCCGCATCATAGATTTCATAGAGCGAAACCGCTCCGGTGCTAAAAATATCGACACAGAAAAACGCCTGGGGATAAGCGCCGTAAGCGAAGAGTCGCCGCTGGTTCTGCGGGCTGTCAATGCTGAACTGTTGTGGCTTGACCCACGCCATCACCGTCCACGAGCCTTTGCCCAGCCGCTTTTGCGGCGGCAGCGTGGTCTTCACCACCGTAGCTGGCGTACCATCCAGCAGCGCGGCGCTGCCGAGTGGCGAAGCAACCCAACCCGCCGTCGTCTGGCCGCTCAAACTTTGTCCCGCCGCGTCCGCCGTGACCTTGCCTTGGCCTTCGTCGAATTTCCAATGCACCAACAAGCTGTCATCCGCCTGTGCGAACGGGGCGGAACCAAGCAAAACAACCAGCATCAACCAACGCGGCAGTAAATTCAGCATAGAGTCCTTTAACAGCTTAGAAACACTTCTGGCAGGGCTTCCGAGTCTGGCCCAACGTTATTGAGGGATTTTAACGAAATGACTCAGCAGGCAAGCACGAGAGTTTGTCCTGCTGCGCTTGTCCAGGCGCTATTTTGAGTGTATTACAATGGGCCGTCAGTAGCTTTGGAGGTAATGGGAATGTGAGAAGACCACGAGAAAAGCAGGTTGGGGAAGAACTTTAACAGCGTGGTTAAGTGGTGGGTGAGTTCAACTTGTAAACTCAAAGGAAGTTTTAATGGAGCCAAGCGGGATCGAACCGCTGACCTCTTGAATGCCATTCAAGCGCTCTCCCAGCTGAGCTATGGCCCCATAACTCAAAACAGTATAGCGGATACGGTGCGGGCTTACAAGAGACAGTTTGGATGTTGTTGCTAATGATATATGAACTGAGCCAACTTCAAGCCAGACAGGAGGCAGCCATCCGAACTTGTGGAATTCATGCTCTCTGTTACAATGTTTAATCATGAAACAATATCTTGTGGCTCTGATGGTAGTCGGCCTCGCCGGAGCAGCGCAGGCCAATGAAAAAGTGACCCTTAGTGGTGTTCACAATTGTTGTGGCGGTTGTGCGGCGGGTATCACCAAGGCGGTCGGTAGCGTCGCTGGTGTGACCTCAACTTTAGATGGTGACAAAGTGAGCTTGGAGGCGGCAAATACCGATGGACTGCAAAAGGCCGTCGCCGCTTTATTAACCGCAGGCTATACCGGCGTGAGTGACAATGCGGCAGTCAAGGTGGCCCCTGCCACTGGGCCAGATGAGAAGGTAACTTCTCTGACTGTTACGGGCGCTCATATGTGCTGTGGCAAGTGCGTCAAAGCGGCCAAAGAAGCCGTTAAATCTGTGGCTGGCGTGAAGAGTGACACGATTGCGCCCCATGCCGAGAGCTTTAAAGTTGAAGGCGAGTTTAACGCCAAAGATTTGATGAACGCACTGGCTAAAGCAGGCTTCACAGGTCAAGTTACGAAATAGTACCAGATTTATAGCGAGACGAAAAACAAAAAGACTGCGCGGGGCGCAGTCTTTTTGTTTAGCCAGTTTTTCCACCCTTCCTCTACGGACGCGCAAAGAAGTGCGAACCAGAGCTTGAATGGCATTCAAGAGGTCAGCACTAACTGCTTGGGCATGGTTCTTGCAATCTATCTCTACAGCCTTCAATGAAGGCAATGAAAGGAGATGTTCAGCATGAGCCAAGATAACAATCAGAACGCAACATCCAATACCATTAAAGACCCGGACGACTGGAAAACGGGTGGCGAACCTATGACAGGAGCGCAGAACTCTTATCTGCACACTCTCGCTGATGAAGCAGGCGAAGAGGTTAATGATAACCTGACCAAGGCTGAGGCTGCCAAAAAGATTGAAGAGCTTCAGGAAAAGACGGGTCGCGGTTCCGAGCAGTCAAAATAAAGTCGCTCAAATACACAGTAGCAAAAGAGGCGTTGCGTGGTTCTTCAAAGGCGCAACGCCTCTTTTGTTGTCTTGCCTTCGTCAGTAATTAGCGCCGAACCGTGCGTAGGCTTGCGATTGGTGTTACGACAATAAGAGTGTCATTGGCTAATAAAGCCATATCGGGCAACGGGGAGAACATCAACTTGCCACTGCGCAGAATAGCGATAGGGAGCACATCCTGGCCATGCGCCAGACCTGCCTGGGCCAAAGTTTGGCCGACCATCGGAGAATCACTGGACACCACGATTTCGGTAAATTCTGCTTGCAGTTCAGGATCATAGAGGACAGCATTGAGAAAACCAGAAACGGCGGGACGCAAAATAGAAAGAGAGATGCGGCGTCCACCCACAACATAGGGTGAAATCACTTCGTCGGCCCCGGCGCGACGCAGTTTTTTCTCGGCTTCAGGTAAGGCGGCGCGAGCAATGATATAAAGGTTGGGATTCAAGCCGCGTGCGGACACCACCGTAAGGACGTTATCGGCATCGGCATTAAGAGCGCCCACCATGCCCCTGGCTCGCTCAATGCCAGCTTCCAACAATGTTTCATCCAGCGTGGCATCCCCTTCCACAAAGGGAATACCGTTTTCCAAAAGCACACCGCAGCGTTCGGGCTTGTTTTCAATCACCAGGAAGGGCACGCCATGTTCGCGCAGATCAGTAGCGACCTGCTTACCAATGCGTCCCCAGCCACAAATGAGATAATGTCCCTGCATGTGGTCTATCGCGTTCTGCATCTTCTGGCGTTGCCTCCAATGGCTAAACTGTTCACTGAGTAAGAGTTCAAAAGCTAATCCTACCGTATAAAGCGAAACTCCTGTCCCGCCCATAATGAGAGTAATCGTGAAGAGCTTACCCTCATCTTTCAACTTATGGACTTCTTCAAACCCAACAGTCGAAATGGTGATAATCGTTTGATAAAGCGAATCCAGGAGCGTCATCTGCTCGATAATGTAGTAGCCGAGCGTGCCATAGATAATTACCAGACCCAGCATGAGCAACGATACCCGCAAGCGGCGCATCAATCCTGCTGCGGTGGCGTTGAATACCCTGTGCGGTCGTTTCGCTATTTTCCGATTCATCGGATACTCACCATAATTGTCCCCGGAGCAGCTTAGTGAAACCGTGTGGTAGATTAATTATGCCATTTTCAGATTATGACATTTCTATAGGCTACGCGGGATAGTTAAACTCCTGGGCAGGAGAGAGTATGAAATTACAAAACAGAGTTGCTGTTATAACGGGTGCCGGTTCTGGTATAGGGCGCGTCATAGCCGTAGCTTTTGCGCAAGAGGGAGCGCAGTTGGCATTGGTGGGACGACGGGAGCATAAACTACGAGAGACTGCCGAACTCTGCGGCAATGATCCGCTGTTAGTGTCTGCTGATTTGCGCCAGGAAGCGGATGTGGAGCGATTGCGCGATACAGTATTGGGGCGTTTTGGACGTTGCGAAATTCTGGTCAATAATGCGGGCGTTTTTAAACCAGAACCGGGCGTGCTGCTCTATGAGTCACCCGTGACAGCTTGGGACGATGTACTCGATACGAATGTGCGGGCGGCGTTTTTGTGCCTGCGCGCCTTTGTCCCCGGAATGATTCAGCAGAACTATGGCCGTATCCTTAGCACAACTTCCGGCCTCAAGCACGCTGCCGGGCATGGCGTCTATTCGGTTTCTAAATCGGCCCTGGACGCTCTCACGAAAACCGCCGCGCAAGAACTGCGCAGATATAACATCCTCGTTAACACGCTCAACCCCGGTTGGGTGCGCACCGAAATGGCAACCAACGCCCCTGAACCACCCGATAAAGTCGGCCCCATCGCCGTCCGCTTGGCGACTCTACCTCCCGATGAACCTAGTGGCGTCGAATTTCACGCTTAAAGGCAATTAACCACAGAGACACAGAGGCACAGAGATTTTAAAGAAGATGTGAGAAATAGAGAATAGACTACGCTACTAAAGCTACTCTTATTTCTTACCTTCTAAATTCTCTGTGTCTCTGTGGTTAATTGTTAGCTATGCGCCATCTCGCGGATTTGATCGCGGATTTGTGCGGCCCGCTCGTAGTTTTCGGCTTCGACGGCCAAGCGCAGTTCGCGGCGTAGTTTCTCCTCATCTGATAAAGGGCGATTGGTGCGGATACGCTCGCTCCATTCTTGCAAGAAGACTATTTCACGGCAGTTTTCGATCATCTCTTCGCGGTCTACTTCGCGCAAGAAATCTTCGATGCGCTCGATGCCATCGGCAATTTGATCGAGTGCGCGGTCGAAGTCGCGTTCGTCCAGGGACAGGCAAGCCCGCGCTCGCGTGTTCATCATCAGCACGTAAGGCCGAAACTGCTCCAACGACAGGCGGTCGCTTTCTTCCACGGCATATTCTCGGATCAAATCAAAGATGCGCAGATTATGGTCGGTATCGCGGATTACGTCCAGATAATCGCCGAGATGGAAAAGCGACAGATAACGATAATAATACTGCATGGCTTCTTGCTTGAGATCAGCACACTCTTCGCTGCTCATTTCAAAGCCCTCCGTATCGCCATGCCGGTCACGGTAACGTTGGAGTCGCAACAAACAATATTCTAATAACGAGTCGCAGCCATGTGGCATTTTACCGTCCGGGCGACCGTCGGTTTCCATTTGCAGCACGCCTAAATCCAGGCGCATTTGTATTTTCTCACGGCCATCAATGCCGAGAATCTTGCGCACCGTCACTTCATTCGCATTATATTCCCAACCACCAAGGATCAGAGCAATATCTTTGCTCATAAACTTCCCCCCATTTCTCTTATTACGACACCCTCTTGGTACACCCACTCGAATCCACCCTTGCGGTTGCGACCTCGACAGGTTGATATTGTTAAGTGGTTAAACTTACTTGCTTAAAGACGCGCCGTAGCAAAGATGGTGCCCTGTTGCTCGTCGCCTTCTAGATTCCTCATAAAACGGGCCAAATCCTTCATGAAACAGGCGACTTTAGCTCCTTAAAAGCTCTCATCAATAAACTTGCCGCTGACATTTAATTCAACGATTGGCACTTAATTCAACGGTGCGACGGAGGCGATGGAGTCTGCCGGGAGCCTGCTGCAAGACCTGAGCCAGAGATAGTCAGTTCTCCGGTCGCTTCAGCAGAGCCACTGTCCGCTCCCGCTTTAGCGGCAGCCCCTGGCGGAGTGGAGAAAAACCACTCGTAATGTAACAGGGCTGAATCAGCTAAATCGCCAGTGGATGGTGCAGTATGCGGCCAATAGAGCGCCAGGCAATTTAGTCCTGGATGTAAGACATGACTCAAATCTATAAGTCGCGCACCCTGCCAGCGCCGCAATAAGGGTGCGCCATTCACATACAGTGTCGCTTCACTTGGAGTTTCTAACAGGAGTTGCGCGCCAGACGGCACTTGTCGTAACGCAATCGGCCAACGCAGCCATAGCCGCTCGTCGTCCGGCTTCTTCATGCTTTTTTTTAAGGGGGGAATCGCTTTGACAACAGCAATCCCCGCTCGCTGGCGGCTGTCAGGGATTAGCGTCGCTAACTGCCATACACCTGTCACCGCTTGGTTAACAGCCTTTGTCGCATTTAGCCCCAGCAGCCAATCGGCGGGCGGTGGCGTGGTACGAGTCCAGTAATACCATGCCACGGGCAAGGGCAGGTTATGCTTTGGAGTGCTCAGGGGCAGCGTAAGTTGCGCGATTTCCGTTCTCACCTTAGGCTTAGCCCCAATGCCAGAGAAAGAGTGAAACTGAGGCGTCGGGGCTATCGGTTCTAAAGATCGAAAAATGAAAACTTCCCGCCCGTTGCGCTGCATCTGAAAACCTTCACTACGCAGCAAGTTTTCCAGCGTGGGTAGCAAAGGTGCGTTATTAAAAGTCGTATCTACCACCACATCGGGCACCGCACCATAGCGAAAATGTAAACCCGACGTGGTTTCCAATAAGCTGAGCATTCTGTGCAGCGGCGCACCACGCATCGAGAGCGAAAACCGCGCTTCCAGGAATGGGTCATGACGGGTGGTTGTCGTTTTAGCCACACGAGCCGGGGCCGCAACACCCCCAGTGGCTCCTGCAAAATTGGCCATGAGCCAGACCGCAGCTATGACTCGGCCCATAGTGCAACGCAATCGAATAATTTTTTGCTGGCAGAGAGTCGCCATCTTCTCCTTTAAGCCCGATGCGGCTTCTATTTAGATGGTCAATAATTGATGCTGAGCATTTCTACGGCTAGATGCTTTTGCACTTGGGAGGTGTTCTGCTCAATCCAGTGGGAATAGCCGCTCACAGAACTTGGATTATTATAACGCATCTAGCGCCTGAATTGAGATAAAATTTTGCTTTCAAATGCCAGAGCAGCGGTTTGCTACACTATGAAGTGTCTGCCCAACTGTGAATCACACCCACCTGTTTAAGTCCATGACATTTGACAACAAAGATAGATTTAAGTCGCCTACAGTCACAACACACTACTTCACGCCTCAGCCATTAAATAGAGATGCAAAGGGGGCAGGCAGCCCTACAGCCATTTCCCCCCTGGAGCAAGAGGCGCATTGGACGACAGCACGGGCACATGGACACACCTTACAACTGGCCACCGGAGCCGGAGTTTTCGCTAAAGCGGGCTTGGATGCAGGCTCCCAACTGTTATTAGAAACTGCCACTTTAGACCGTGCAACCTCTATCTGCGATCTGGGCTGCGGCTGGGGCGCACTGGGCTGTTTTGCGGCAACGATAGCCCCTCAATCCTATGTTTGGATGTGCGACATTAATCTACGCGCTGTCGTGCTGGCGCGGCTTAACCTTAAACAGAACAATATCCATAATGCCACAACCTGGTGTGGCGATGGGTTGTCAGGAGTGCGTCCAGACGTTTTTGATACGGTACTGTGTAATCCGCCCGTGCGTGCCGGAAATACTGTTATTGCAAAGCTTTTTGATGACGCCCATCGTTGC